>BNJU01004340.1_pt1 | contig 210628 bp, 232 predicted proteins | sample 8539281 | NCBI WGS metagenome assembly BNJU01 (sample SAMD00202456, study PRJDB9452) | human saliva metagenome | isolation source: human saliva | place: Japan | reverse complement strand
TTTGTTAATAAAATGTCACTTTTTCTTAAAAATAAATTGTAGTTTCCGCCTGCAATCAACACCCGCATAATCCCTAAAAAAGGGTTCTATAATAAATGTTGGGGTCAGCACCGAATAGGTGCTGACTTCAACATTATTTTTTTGCAACACAAAAGCATATGAGGCTCGCATGCTTTACAATAAAAGTGTCCAAGCCCTAAAGAAAGGATGCGATCTCATATGCCTACTAATGATTATATACAACCCTTCTTCAATATTAAAGGGGAATTTATTACCCATTCCTACCGGAAAGATAATTTATTAATCTATGAAGTGATACTTCCTGTTACAGAGCATACCTGCCCTTATTGCGGGCATACTACGAAATACATAAAGGACTACCGAGTCCGTACGATCAACTTAGGGAGTATCCACGGCTTATATATTTGTGCTAAATACAAACAACGTAGATATTTTTGCCCTCAATGCACCCATTCGTTTTCAGAAGAAAATCCCTTTATTCAGCGTTATAAACAATTAGGTATGACCACCATTGCTGAAATATTTCGCCTATTACATGAAGGTCTGAACTACACGACCATCGCTCGGGCTTGCCATGTCTCCGTAACTACCGTCATTCGGTATTGTTCCCTTATTTCTATTTCTCGTCCTAAAGAATTACCGACCGTCTTGGGCATAGATGAGTTTAGAGGCAATGCAGCCGGGCAAAAATACCAGGTCATCTTAACCGACCCGGATAGCCATAATGTTATTGATGTGTTACCGAAGAAAGAGACAAATGCCCTGTGTCGGTATTTCGCATCCTATAGCCGAAAAGCAAGGCAAAAGGTTCGCTTTATTGTGATGGATAGGTCTCCGCAATTTAGGCTCGTCATGGAAACCTTATTTCCTCATGCCCATATTGTGTGTGACCGTTACCATGTTTGCCGTTTAGTGGATTGGGCAGTAGAACGAGTTAGAAAACGTGAACAAAAGAAGTTGGTACGCTATTCAGCCATGCTAAAGAGCAACAAGAGAATACTCATGAAACACCCTGGCCGCCTAACGGATACTGAGCTTATTAAGTTAGAAGAGATCTTACGAGTTTCCGATGACTTAAGAAAAGCATACAGATTAAAACAAGAGTTCATTCATATCTTTGAGAGACAGGGTAAGGAACGAATTATGTACCATTTAGAATGGTGGTTAAAGAGTGTAAAGACAGCACAATTAACGGAATTTAGAAACTTTTCCACATCCTTTGTTTCATGGAAAGGGCAGATAACCAATGCGTTCTTACTACCTTTTTCAAACGGCTATACGGAGGGATGCAATAACAAGATCAAAGTATTGAAACGAATAAGTTACGGGCTTAGACACTTTGGCCGCTTCCGAACTCGTATCCTATTGTTGAGCAAAAAGAACGACACCGAACACAATGGTGTTCGGTGCCAAAAAAACTTGTTGGTTAGCTAGACCCCAACATTTGCAAAAGAGCCTAAAAAAGACGGTCGTCTCCGCAATGCTGCAAAGACGACCGTCTTGATACATCAATTCGAATCTAGAATTTATACGTTGCCTGTATACGAGTGTAATTGCCGAGTCGGAAATTTTCCGGCCCGTACAATGTATCTCGTTTGCCCGTTCCTTTGGCATCAAAGGTGTAGAAAGCTTCAATAAGTAAATCTTTACGAGGCACATATCCGGCACCGAAAGTAAAGCTGCGAATACCGTCCATGTAACGATCCGGTACTCCTTCCGTTCCGTTACCGCCGAAGAAGGAGCCGTGTTCAAATACTTGTAATCCGCGAAGGCATTCCAACTTCCGGGCACCTTGGTATCGGCCTTGCCCATATCGAAACGAACAGTCCAGAAATGAGGGGTTCCGCCTGCCTGATAGCCGGTGATATTGAATACCGGCGAAGCATAAGCATGTTCGTATGTCGTATGACCGTTCAGGAAGCGCCCTGAACTTGGTTCGATTCTGCCCGTAATCAAAGGAAAGTGATACGTCTTTACCGATTTGCCAAGCTGCGCCTATGCCGAAGACATTAGCCAATGTAGAAAATTCGTGCTTTTCGTTAACCGTTCCCGTCGCCCTGTCAGTCTTATACGAGTCTCCGAAGGAGCGTAAGTACCAAGCGGATATACCGACCGTCGGCGTAATTTCACGTTTATACTGTATGAAAGCCGCTCGTTTCAACGCCGGGACATCATCTTTTACGAGAACGCCCGTAAAGGCGGGGATAATTTCGCCGATTGTGTTCTTAAAGGCTTCACGCGGCAACTGACTGCCGCCATCCGTTTCTTGAATCCGTTTCGCTACGGCACTGAAATACTCATTAATGACATAGGGCATACCCTGACTTGCAAAGAGGCTATCCGTTGACGACGGTGATACAAATCGTTTCTGTAAATTTGTTCTTTCAATGCATCCATGTCAACTGTTACATCTTCCGCTTCAATACCGTCTTCAAACGAAAGAGCCGCAAACCCTTCTTCTACGTAGTTGCTTTCAATTTCGCCCTTATGAGCATCCCACCAGCTATCGAAGAAGGCTCGTCCTTGTAAGGGGCTGCCGTCATTATAAGGAATGTAAAATTTCTTAGCACCCGAATAATACATAGACGGCGCATAAGTTAAGGTCTTCGTATGTTCGTTACCGTTATCATCCGTATATGTAACCGTCACGCCGTCGGGCTGACGAATTTCAAACTTTGCTTCCGACAATACGGCTTCATCCAAATAATTACCGTATGTCGACTTGGCAATATCGTACATATGGCGCATAATGCCCAGCAATTCTTCTGTCGACGCTCCGGCTGCCTTGGCACGTTCCAATTGTTGATAGAAGTTAATCGTGTCGGGAGCATTTGCAACCTGTTTTTCACCGTTAAAACTAATACCCACGTCATTGGAAATAAGGCCGATGAATTCATCAATCGTCGGTACACGCATGTAGTTTTCTCTCACAACATGAGTATACGGGGAATCGCTGATGCCTGTACTGTTCTTAAAACTACCGAAGCCTAATCGCAACTGAGATTTTCCATCCGTTCTGACAGCGCGAGCTCCGTCGTATTCCTTGCCGAACCAGTAACCGGTTACACCCATTCGTTCATTCAAACGGCCGAGCGAGTAATCCCACTTTGCGGCATGTCTGGTTACGTCGAGGGTATCAAGGCGAGCATGATTGAAGCCTTTGCTTTCAGACATATCGTACGACGTATCCACACCCGTCATACCGGATGCGCTGGCAACGGCTTTGACATTTGTCTTATCATCAATTCTTGCGTCCACTCCGACACGAATACGTTGTTCAAACCCGTGTTCATCATTGTCTCGCAGGTTCTTTTCCGCACTGCCGACACGAGAGTCAAAAGTGGTTCTGGCTGCCGGTCGTTCCGATCCGTCATGGGCATTCCAACGAGCCCTGTAATCACCTATGAAATCGACACCCTTTTCACGTGTCGTATCAAAGGGAGCCTGTATAAAGTTCGATAACTTCACAGATTCACTTGTAACGGCTTTCTTGCTGTCCGTTCCTACAGCTGTAGCACTCTTTGCAGTCGCCTGATCCGTCTTACCCGCATCCGTTCCGGTCTGTCCTTCACCGTCAGCCTTGTAGTGCTGACCGAATTTCAAATTTACTCCGAAACGATACACCCGGTCCTGCAAAGCTCTGTCATCATCGCGATGAGCAAAAATATTATCAATGCCGAAGTACATCATGGCATCATTTCTGAACTTCTTTTGGACCATTAAATTCCAAATGCCGTAGGTCTTCTTCTGATACGTCTGTTTTCCTCGCTCGGCGAAGTGGTAATTAATAACCGAGTGCTGACTGTCGGGAGCAATATAGGACTCCATATAGTTACCGTTATTGGCAATAGAATTGCTGTCCAACATATTAATATAGTAGTCGGCCCAAAGACTCCCGCTCCAACCGCTTTTTTCATTTTCATAATTGAGGCCTACATCGATTTTATGAACAGGTTTGTCCAAGAGTTGCCGCGGCATGTTGGGGTCTGTCTTATTGATTGCATGGAGCCACGTATATCCCAATTTAGCATTCCAGTGCTTATTAAATCGCTGCTTTACTTCAAATTCCAAACCCGTTATTTCAGCCTTGCCGATATTCTTAAAGCTGTAAATCATATCGGGAGCATAGAGGAATTTGGAAGCCCCCCATAAGGATTCAGTTGTAAGTTCCGGGTGGAAATCCATTAAGGCGCCTGTAAAGTAAATGGACATATAGTCCTTTATACGGTTATGAAAGAGATTGAAACGCGTATTCGTCTTCGCATTTTCCGTTTCATATCCGATATCGAAGTTAAGCGACTTTTCCGGCTTTTAAATCAGGATTGCCGATAAAATACCAACCCAACCGAGCCGTATCGGATCCCACCGGACTGCTGCTATACATTTCCCAATTATAGTACAGTTCCCCCATGCCCGGTTCCGTGTAACCCGTACCTATATTAGCTTTAAAGCGACGATGTACATTGCCGCCTACATTTTTAGTAAGCCCCAGGTTAGCTGTTAAGTGGGCCCCGAAGAGGTCGCTCTTATCAAGACGCAAAGACGGAGTAACAATGGTATCTTTGTCTACCTGCCACATATCCTGCAAGACCAGGTATTGCTTATTAATGGATGCCTTACCTACATAGACCATGTTGTTGCGATCCTTAAAGGCTTCTTTAAACCGCTTGCCGTTAAAGGTAACGCCCTGAATATTGGCTTGAGAATTGTAATAGCTTTCAATAGCCAACATATTATGGTAAAAGGGAGGATAAGGGGCAAACTTAGATGCATTTTCCGCCAGAATCTTGGCAGCAAAAGCATCGGCCTTCGCCTTGACGGCTGCCGGTAAGTTGTCATAAGAAACCAGTGAAGCACCGTTAGGGAAGTATTGCTTATAGTCCGTATACGTAAAATCGGCTTTCTGACTCGTCGGGTCATTGCGATCATAGTTATACCATTCTGCCGCATTGTTCCAGTAGGGAATACCGTTTTCGTCACGCAATATTTCATAAGCATGGACGTTAGAAGCTACTTCCCCGCTTTGCCCCGAAACGAGAGGACTTTCTTTGGAGATGACGAAGAGGCTCTTATCATAATCCCACGGATCAATACGCTTCAAGGTTACATGGGGAGCACTCTTCAAGCGACTTCCCGATCCGTCTTCTTTCGAAAAGCCGAAGCCGTAGGAAAGAAGATGCTTATCGTTGACCTGTGTCGACGCATTGGCGGATATGCTCAACTGTCGGTGATCCACGTCATCTACATACTCGAGCTGGTTCTTTCCTTCATATGATGACTTGCCGTAATAGCTGCTGACCGTAACGTCATCTTCTCTCGTGCGCGAGTAATTGGCGTCAACGGACCAATTGGTTTTGCCGCCGTTATTTCCCGTCCATGTAAAACCGTACGTGTCTCTATCCATATTCCGCTTAAAATGTTGCTGCGGTTCCATCATACTGTCACTGTGTTTCATGTATCGGTCGAGATTTTCATTGTATCTGTCGGCACGAAAATCGAGAGAGTTTTTGTCATCGAGTTTATAAGTCCCCGTCAGGCCCGTATCGGAAGCCGTCCCGAAAAAGCGGAGAGAGTTCTTCTCGAAGTTGGTAACCTTGGTCTGCATGGCCGAGCTGGATCGTCCTCGTGCAGCATAAACCGGCATAATATCTCGTTTACTTCCGTATAGGCCGAGTCGTAATTTACCCATTTCTCCCGAATCGGCACGGAAGAAAACATTTTGGTACGGAAATATGTCGCCCTCTCCGTGAACTCGTCTGCCTTCGGCATTAATCTGAATCGTCGGCTTTTTTTTCGCCTTTTTGGTCACTACATTGATAACCCCGCCGATGGCATCGGCACCGTATTTAGCACTGGCCGCCCCTTGAATGACTTCAATGTGGTCTACATTTTCAGTCCCCAGCCGTGTCACTTCATCACTGGCCCCGTAATACTTGGCCAAGTCACCCATAACCCGTTGCCCGTCTACCAGGATGAGCGTATGTCGAGGTTCGGCACCGCGAATGGAAACACCCACACGACCCATAGCGTCAACCGTTCGCGAAACTCCCGTTTCTTGAAAGATGACATCTTCAACAGACTTTGCCTGCTTTTTTTCAATTTCTTTGCTTGTTATAATCGACGTCTGCTGGCTTTCATACTTAGCTTCTTCTTCCGCTCTTGTAGCCTGTACGATAATATCTCGAGTAACAACACGACCGTTTCCGTCTGCATATACGGGCATAGCCAACCATGCTGCAATCGCCAAAGATAACATCATATATGATTGTATGCGGCGGGTGCGCCCGGTTACCTTTTTCATATACTGCAATCCTCTTTTCTTTATATTTATGTCATGATAATTTTTCTTAATTTTATCATTTAAACTCTTGACGATTCTACTCCGTTCGTACCAAAAATAATCCGAACAGACATCGATTATATTAATATTTCTGTAACATTATCGTATTATCTATGCTAGACCCTAATGACACAGTACGTTTACGGTCTTCAAACAAAAAGTCCTTGCCGATTTATTGTCGGCAAGGGCTTTTTGTCCTTGTGGACAGGCTGCGGAAGGTGTAGTATTACACAGTCGTCTATAAGTATATGCCGATTGGGGACTCGGCTTGCACCTTTAGATTACAGGATAATGATTTTCATTTCTACTCCATTTGGACAAATTAAGCTCCGTTAAGGTATTTATTTCAATATTTTTTTCATATCGCCGACATATATTTGTTTTACGGGAAGGCCTTCTTTTATGAAAGGTCCCCACAGGAAGGTCAATTGATCGGGGCGGAGTTCTATAAGATGTAAGACAACGGGCATCTTTTCAATTGTCTGTGCCGAAATTCCCTTAAGGGCACACACTTTCTCGTAAACTTCCTGTCCCGGCAACAAAATCCCGACTCGTCCGGTGGCCTGTACACCGGCTAAGGTAGGCAATCCCTTAAAAGGATCATTGACGGCAAATGATGCCCTCTTATTTTTCCACATATGTGAAAATTTGTGCCCGCCTTCACTGAAACAATAAAAGGCACCGTCATATATGACATATTCAATAGGTGTCGCACGCATCTTATTCTCTTCTCCCGTAGCCAAGACTCCCGTATCATGAGTCCGCAAAAATTGGCCGACGACTTCGCAAAACCGTTCTTCGCGAGGCGGTATTTTAGTCGCATCCGCCTCATCAGCCAAGCATTCCCCTACGGCTACGGCATCATCTGTAAGCGACTCTTTTTTTAACGGCATAACTCGTTCATCCGCACGGATTTCAACGTTTGTTCCCTCATCCGCTTCCGTTTGCACCGGACACAAGACAATATTTTTTCCTGCAAATCGATTCCTGATTTTGGCCGTTTCCTTAAAATTGTCTTTATCCGCTACCACAATAAGTCGTCCGTATGCCTTATCATTTATTTCGTCCTTCAATCCGGCGTAGGCACTCATTGATACTATAGAGCCGATTATTACTGCCGGACCGTGATTCTTTTCTCTATCATATACTATCAGCGTATTCATAATATCCTCCTTAACAAAAAAGGATGTAACCTCATGTTACATCCTTTTTTTATTATTCTCCGTCCGTAATTTCAAATCGTACGGTTGTCTGTGTTTCTACCGTTTCTCCTGTCGGGTTCGGGTAATGTCCGACAGCTCTTGCTGCCGCAGCCGCCGCCGATCCGAACTGACCGTCACTCGCACCGAGAACAACTACATCCGTTACGGTACCGTCCGGTAAAAATAGTGGCACCGATAGTCGCCGTTCCTTCAATATTCCGTTTCATAAGCATAGGCGGATAGGATTTATTCGCTTCTACAGCCTCCCTAAATCCTTCGTAGTCGAAAGGAGCTCGCGGAGCTTCTCCCGTACCGCTACCGCTACCCGTACCTTCACCGTACCCGTTGCCGTTACCGTTTCCGGAGCCCGTACCGCCGCCGTTACCGCCGCCGCTGCCGCCGCCCGTTCCGGGCCCGTTACCGCTTACACCGCCACCGGTCGTACTGGAGCTCATATCACGATCACCTTCTGACGACGCCGCGGGAACGTTAACACTGTCTTCTCCCGCATTTTCAACCGGCTGGGCAAACACGGACTGCGACTGAACGACCTGGTTAACACGTTTCGCCATATCCGCTTCACTCAACTTGTCGGGAAAAAGATTTCCGCCTCCACCGCCGCCGGAATGACCGCCTTCACTGTCAGGTGACCAGTCGGACTGCAGGTCGACTACATAAAACTGCTCTTCCTCCCGATCCATAATGATTTTAGGTACGATAAAGAGCGCTACGACGAGAACAAGGAGGAGATTGACGACAATTGACAAGGCAAAGGATTTTGCTCTTATATAGTCTCTCATATACCTCTATCCCTTCTGTTCCGCCGCTACCGCCAACCGTCGTACACCTGCCGTTTTCAACATGTCCATGACGGCTACAACTTGTCCGTGAGCGGTACGTTTGTCTGCCTGTAAAATTACGGCTGCATTCGAGTTTTCCGCCATTCTTTGGGTCATGATTTGCGATGCTTCATCAATAGTCACAGGCTTATTATCCATCGTAATATGCCCTTCTTCATCAAGCGTAATAATAACCGGCATTTGCGTCGGAGTCTGTGCATTCGATGCCTGCGGCAGTTGAACGGCCAAAGCCTTCTGTGCCACCGTCTGCATGCTGTTCATCATAAAGAATACCAGCAAAAAGAAGATAATATCAATCATCGGGATAATCATGAACTGCGGAGTTCTTTTGGACTTGTAGTTCTTAAACATCAGTTACGCCCCCAACTTTTCTTTTTCCCCATGACGACTGTAATGCATAAGCGTTCCGTATCGGAAACAATCGTATCCAATTGATGTGTAAAGAAAGTATAGACAGCAAAGGCAATAATAGCTACACAAAGGCCCGTTGCCGTTGCCACGAGAGCTTCGCCGACACCGCCGGTAATAGCGGAAGCACCCATACCTCCGTCAAGTACACTGAAAGTCGTAATCATGCCGGTTACCGTCCCCAACAAACCCAGAAGCGGTGCTACTGTAACAATGGCACTGAGGTAGTCGAGATACCGTTGAAACGCTGCCGATTCCAGAGCCATTTGTTCCGAAAAAGCGGATTTCATGGATTCTTCTGTCGAGGCATCTTGAAGGCCTGCCGCAATAATTCGAGAAATAGCGGTCTGAGAGTGTTCGCAAACTTCTTCAGCCACCTTCCAGTCACCGCTTTTGGCAGCCCCTTCAATATGTGAGAAGAAAGATTGAGACTTTTTCCGATTTCGCTTGTAATAAATACCGCGTTCAATAGCAATGGCTATTGTAATGACCGACAATATAAAAAGCGGAATCATTACGGGTCCGCCGCTTTCCAATAACTGTATTGCCGCATAAATCTTATCCATCTTTTACTACACTCCTTGTCCGTCCTGTATCTATACGGGACTCTGAATAATTTTGATAGTCAACATCAATGATATGTGATTATCTTATCAAAGAAAGTCTTCTTTTTCTACTCCGTTCGGACAGTAAATAATCCGTTCAGTCAGCAAATTGCGAATGACTCGTATTTATATTCTAACACACTTCGTATATTCAAATGCTCTCGAAAAGAGATTGAAAAATTCCTGTAACAAAAAGAAAGAGGCGTCCGTACTGCCTATGCCTCTTTCTTTTCGACTATTTCTATTTTTAAAAAGCTACTCAAAAACAGCCCGTCTATCTATACGGATACACATATACGACCGTCTTGGCGGCCTGTCTGATTTCTTCTACCTTTAGTACGGGCCTCTTCATGCCGTGATAATCACCTACTTCGATTTTCCCTTTAACGGCAATCCACCGATATTCACCGTATTCTTGCCCGTCCGTAAGTATACATGGCAGTCCGAAGGGAGACATGTCATTGACACAGCAAATCATTAAATATCTGGATATAGTAAAATCCGGTCGCTTTAAACTGTCGTCATAAAAGGATACAAACCCCGTAATATACACTTCATAGCCTGCATACTTATCAACGTACTTTGTCAGTTTAAATATTGTGGTATACCAATTATTCGAACCGATAACCACTTGGCGTTTATTATCGTCAATACCGTCGCCTTGTATATGCTCAAAGTCAATGCCGAAAGGCGTGACTTCACCGCCTTCATTTTGTTCCAGTCGATCGGCGGGAGATTCAGGCATAATACCGAATATAGCCGGTCCGGCAAGCAAGACGGCAATCATGCCGAGTGTAGCCGCCGCCGCATAGGAACGAGTGCGTGTGGGGGAGTCGCTCTCAAAATACGACTGAATCCCCAAAACAAGAACACGACTGCCATTGCTACTACAAAAGGTATCAGTACGGGATTCATATATGATTCGCTACGTTTGGTCACTATTAAGGATATCAACAAAGCCGCTACAACCATCAATGCCGTTCCTTCACTACAAGCGGCACGACGAGAAAACAAAGTTTTCATCATCACACCCCCTTAGACGCAAGAACATACATGGCTACTGTAAATGCCGTGACAATAAAAGCCGTCGTTATGAGACGATAAACAAAGGAAGATGAAAAATAAGCTCGCATCAGTAAGTAATTCTTTAAATCCGCCATGGGCCCGAAAATAAGAAATCCAATAATTCCCGCCGTCGGTACAAAGGCGGAAAAGTTTCTGGCAATAACAGCATCAGCAGTCGAGCAAACAGACATGAAAAAAGCCGCCGCCATCATGCAAGGGATGACGAGGAGTCCCAAATCACCGACAGTCGCTGAAAAGTTCCCGCCACATACCTGAAAAACAGCTGAAATGAAAGCCCCGGCACATACGTAAGGAATAACTCTGAAAAAGTCGCCTCTGCCGTGATCCGTATAGCGCAAAAACTCTTTTCCTTTTCTCTTTCACCGAAGCGCCGACACGCCGCCGTCGGAACGGTTCCGACCTGCATCGTTTCTTCAGGCTTATAGGCAAAAAAGGTAACGCTTATAACAAAAACAGTTGCTATCCCCCCCAAAGTTCGCCACAAAAAAACGGCTTCATTACCGACGAAGGCGACATATGTTGAAACGAGAACAACCGGGTTAATTAAAGGGCCGGCCAACATAAAGGTGAGTGCCGTTGATACCGGAACCTTGCGAACCATGAGGCCTCGAAATACAGGGACGGCCCCGCAATCGCAAAGAGGAAAGCAAAAGGCTGCTAATAAAGCCGTAAGTATCCCTGTAAAGTGGCTACGACAAAGCAGCTTTTCAATCCACCTGGCAGGCACAAAGAGTTGCAGTGCCGAAGAAAGGAGTACTCCGGCCGTTAAAAAAGGTAAGGCCTGTAACAAGGTGGCTGTCCAAAAAGTAAGCACTTTACGAGCTGAATTATAATACGGGTCCGTATTAAGCAATAAATACGCATAAATTGAAGTAAAGGCTATGAGCATCGCAACAGTCAGAATTCCGCCGTGCCTTCCCCGACGCTTTAAAATACGTTGTCGCGTCTCATCTTCATTAAGTGCGTCTCCGGAATAAACACGGCAGCCGGAGTGAATTTTCTTCAAAAATGCTGCCGTTTCCTCATATTCCGTTGTTGACGAAGCATATATGACAACTTTTTCGGCTTCGGACAGCTGTCCGTACACAGCCGTTTCCGGCGATGCCAAGAGATAGCGGCAACTCTGCGGGGTAGTCGTAAAAATAATGCACTCTTGTCGAAACAATCTTTTCAAACGCTTATCTTGAAGTAATTGAACGAGCTGTTCAATGGGAACGGTTCCGTTCCATTCAAGCCAAACCGCCTCGGGTCTTACGCGTTCACAAAACGCGGCTATTTCATAGGCCATTCCCTTCAGAGTAGTTCCTTTATGCGGATAAACATATAGGGTATCATCGGCACAAGACTCTGTTCTTCCCTTCTCTGCCGATATATGAGCGACTTTGCCTCTATATCCTTTCATCAGTTCATGAATGCACCGCGTCTTCCCCGTTCCCAGAAAACCGCAGACAATATATAACTTAATAGATTTCATTAATAGCTCCATAAAGGACGAAGGTCCTCTTCAGACAAAGAAGTCCCGATAAAGGTCATAACCGTATCCGCTTCAACCGTCCCGCTAATATCGATATGCTGCCCCGAATATTGAACCGTTGCATATCCGGAAGGAACTTTGACGATGCCCTTCACGCGCAATATATTCGGCTCCGCTTGCAATGACCTCTTGAGTGTTTCTTCCCATTCCGCCTCAGTGCGACAAGTATCTACTCTTACGGTCAGAGTTTGAAACGGGGCTTCTTCATGTTCATGCCCGTGGCAATGCTCTTCATGTTTGTGACAATGGTGATCATGTCCATCAGGCCCGCATCCGCAAGTGCATAAGTGTCCATGCGTCTTTATTCCCGAAGCTAAGGACGCAAAAGACGCAAAATCAAAGTCTTCGGGAATTTCAAAAAGGATTTGCGCTTTTTCATTTTCTCGCTGTAATAACTGTCGAAGCTCTTTTTCATCCACTTTATCATCCATACGATTGACCACAATAACCTGTCCTTCTCGTAATTGATCGACAAAAAACTCTCCGAAGTTTTCAGCATACATGACGGCCATGGACCCGTCAACGACGGTAACTGTTACTAGAGGTCCGATGTTTCCGGCAAATTCCGCCGACTCGCACAAGGCTTTATGTCGGACAGTTTTGCGACCCCGGACGGTTCGATAACGATTAATTCCGCACTGCCGTCCTTTAATACGGTTCGTAACGATTCCTTGAAGTTTCCCACTAAGGTGCAGCAAATACAACCTGACGGTAATTCCTCAAGGCGTACGCCTTGTCTCTTTAAAACCGCCGCATCAAAGCTGACCTCACCGAAATCATTTTCAATAACCGCTACTTTGCTTACATCCGTACGATTCAACAGACTTTGAATAAGCGTCGTCTTGCCGCTTCCCAAAAATCCCGAAATAATATATACAGGTATCACATTACCGCCTCCAACGATGTATTCTCACATGCCTATTTTATCACTGAACACCTCTAATCCCAAACAAGATACGATATGCATAATTGTTCATTTTTTCCTGTAATGTGTGCCTTGAATATAGGCGCGAATACTCTCATTTTTCATAACAAGTTTCCGGAGAGAAATGCCGCTGAACACAACAGATAAAACGCTCCTATCACCATATAGGCGACCGTTGGAATAAGCAGAGTCGATGAAACAACACCTAAAGCATGCCGCCAGATACTCATGCAGATACCGGTTACAGCTGCCGGAATCAGAAAAGCAGGCAAAAGATTTCTGTACTCGAATATGTCCCGAACCGCTGCGGCCGTTACCGCCACGACCGGACGTCAACCGACAAGCGGTAAAATAACCGACTTAATAAGGATAATAACCTCTGTTTCTTTTTTCGAGCGATAGCGACTGCGAAACAGTTTTCCGATAAGTGGTAAATCACCCAAAATCGGAACTTTACGGAGGTTCTCCGTTTCCTCTTTGCCTATGAGCCCGCCGATTACAATGCGCTCTCCCGCCTTGATATGTACCTGCGTATCCACTTGTCGTGTAGCCACCCGATAAGCCCTTAAATCCCGAACATACACGGGCATGCCTACCTCTCCGTGAATATTAGCCGTAACCGTACCGTCAGTATGTATATAAGGCGTATATTGTAATAAAATACCCGCTTCTTTATATTCTGTCGTCGCATAGCGTTCGCCGCCCGCTACACGTTCCGTCACAACAGGGATTCGATCGCCGATGAAAATCCTGGCCTCTGTTCCGTTTGTCGCCATTATATGAGGTTTAGCCAAAATAGAAGCTTTTCCGTCGGAAACAAAGGCATGAAGACGCGCCTCTATATAGGGCAATCGCGGTTTCCCCACACCGCCTCCGCCTTCCGACCAGGACCAATCAATCCCCAACTCTTTGACGGCTTCTTTATTAAGGGACAAAATTTCCGCTTCCACGTCCACCTGTTGAGGTGCGTGGTCCACTGCCTGTACAAGCTTCTTAGCTGCCGTCACATCGCTATGCCTGCCGGTCATAACTATCGCATTGGAGCCGCCGACGGCCATCACATTGCCTTGATGTAAGGCAACACCGGCAACTTCCGCCGCATCGGCTGCCTTCATATAAGACAGGGGAAAGGCCTCGGAAACGGTTTTCTGCCCTTCCCCCTCCCCTTCAATTAAAATTATCCCGTTTTTTTCTTCAAGGCACAAGCCCGCTTCGTGAATGACCGACTGTAGAGCTTCTTGAGCCGATACATTATGTAGATATACGGTAATATTCCCTTTTACGGATTCGTCAATCAAAATGTTCATTCCCGCACTTCGCCCCAAGCCTTCAAGAATCGTACGAAGGGGTACATCATGAGCATTTATTTGAATATTACCGGCACAGTATCCCTTGCCGGATCCGAAAATAAGGCAAGAAAGAGCCACGGCAATCAGTACCTTTTTCCTCATTATCCCACTCCTATCCGTTAATTTTCCATTGCCTTCCCTCTTTTTCCAAGATGACGGATATAGCAGATATATAAACAATACGAAATCCGTCAAACTCTTCATCTACAGCACAAACACGAGTATCTGCCGTTGATGACAGAATAACCAAATAAGCGCCTTCATTGACAAAACGCCCTTTGACAAGCGGTAAGACGGGTTGCTTTTTCAGCTCTTCTTTCGCCTTCCCGGTCATACCGGCCGGCTCCTTTTTCTGCTCACTCTCATGAGCCGTCCCTGTAACAAAAAGGTCCGGCAAAGGCTTGCGGCGTGCGGTTCCGGCCGTGCTGAATACCAGTGTTCCTTCCATTTGCTTTCCTTCTTCTTTCTTCGGGTGCGGAACACAAAGGAGGAGAAGATGCTTCTTCAAGCTTCTCCTCCTCCTTTATAGGCACGGACGACCTGTCATCATAAAAAATACCGATGCCGCCGACAACGAGAAGAATAATCCCGTACGGAAGAAACTTGTTTTTTACGTGAATCGACAGATTCCGAACTTTATCCATTATTGGTTTGTCTATATGAACCATAACCCGGAAATCACCTCTTTTTGAGATTTTTCAAGGTATTTCGCAAATGGCGCTTGTAAATTTCCACACCCGGCTGGTCAAATGCATCCACATCGGCCAACTCTCCTTCATAAGCAACGGACAAGCACAACATATACATCAATTCTCCTAAATGAAAGGCTGAAAGTTCAGGTAACTCAAAAACCGCATGAGGCCTATCATCCTCGCCTAAAGCCGTCGCGTTGGCAGCACAAGCGGCTGTCATAATATCACTCAATGCTAACCCACCCAGATCTTCAAGTCCCGCCGTTTCAGCATACCTTTCAGGGATGACCGCATCTTTTTGCCATTTTTTCAGGACTACAAACTGTACAATCTTGTCATGCGGTCCGTCTTGATGTTCCTGCGTTTGAGCATGCATATCTGTTGTCCCTACCGAAGCGACAGGCGTACGACCATAAAAAACATTCTGTCCGTGACGGTTTCTGCGTTTTCCCAATGATTCGGCAGACAACTGTACATACCATTCCGACAAGGATTTCAATGCATCTGCATAAGGCATGAATACTTCAATCGTCCTACCGTGATGAACCGCTGCCAGATACTTTAATACGGCATTCAGTAACGCCGGATTTTTCATAATGTCAGATGTACGACACGCTTCATCCATAGCCGCCGCTCCGGCCAAAAATTCCCGAATGGGAAAGCCTATGATAGCACCGGCTAATAAGGCCGTTTCGGAAAAAACGCTAAAGCGTCCCCCGATACCGTCAGGCACATAAAACATAGGCCACTTCATTTGCCGAGCCGTTTTATGCAAAAGTGTTTCCCCATCTCCTTCAGTCGGCGATGTAATCACTGCCGTCTCAGTACAAATACCGAGTTTTCGCAAGGCTCCTTCCATTGTCACATAGCCTGCCATGGGTTCTATCGTCGTTCCCGATTTGGAAATGACAATGTGTACTACTGTGTAATCGGACTTTCGTTTCTTTTCACGCATAAAGAAAGCCTTGAGGTCGCAAAGGGACCGTCCGTCCGCATTATTGCCGGCAAAGAATATCCTCGGGTAACCGCTACGTTCCTCGGATGTTAACAAATTCCACACAGCACCGCAATGAACATCAAACAATACCTTACCGCCCAAATACGATCCGCCCACGCCGTAGAATATAACAGCATCCACTCGCTGCCGCAAAGATTGTGCATAGGCTTCAATAAACCGAATTCGTTCAGGCGTATTAATCTTGTCTTCACCTATGAAGGGTAGCTGAAAAAAGCGGACACGTTCCTGTCCGCCGTCTTTGGATAAATGCCCTGCAGCCTTTCCCGTACGACGCATTTCGCAAACGGCTTCATGGCCCTTTTCCCATTCAGGCTTGAACGCCTCTACTTCTTCACTTGTAACATAATTCTCTCCGTACAGTCCCGAAAAATCGAAAACAAATCCGGTCGGTAAGGTAATCTTTGCCATGTAAGAACTCCTCTCCTCAGTATTCTTATTGTATGCCAAAGTTAAGTTTTTTGGCAATACAAAGCCTATTCTTTTTCATTGGGTATAACTTTGCAAAGCCCTTATTTACGCGAAAAAAGCGATGTCTTACTTTTTTAAGACATCGCTTTTTTCATGATTTTTTAATCCGAATGCATCTTTATGATTACAGTTCTTCCGATTCCTTAATAAGTCCTGCCTTTTTCTTACGCAAATACATTACATAAAACGGCAAGATTACAATACATCCGCCAAGCCCCCAAATCAATTGGACCGCTGTTGCCTGGAGCAGCATCCACAAAGAAACGACAACAGCAATAAGGGGAATGGTTATACCGAAGGGTATTTTATAGGGTCGTTCTTTATGGGCCCATTTTTTCCTGAATACGATGACGGCAATACAAGTCGGTAAATATTGTGTAAACCGTGATACGGCACTGATAGCTGCCAGCATGGTAAAGCTGCCGCTCCAAGCCAAAAGTAAGCTGAGCACGGCTGTCGTAATAGCCGCCACATAGGGAATATTCTTCTTATCCCTTTTTGACAATACGGCCGGCAACATACCGTCTTCAGATAAGGCAGTAGCAATACGCGGCGCCATGAAAGCCTGTGCAAAATTAATACCGCCCATAGACAAAAGAGTGCCGGCCAGAACGAAGTACATACCTACAGGACCGATAGCTTTATAAAAAGCATCCTGCACCGGGGCTTGCGACGAAGCCAGTTCAGGCCCCATAACGCCGATACATACACCTAAAATCAATAGATACAGCACGGTAACACTGACCATGACCGTAATAATAGCCCTAGGCAAGTTTTTTTTTCGGATTGTCCATGTCTTCAGCCGCTACGGCAATGGCTTCAAATCCCGTATAAGCGAAGAAGAGTAGCACGGCTGCCTGAGCAAAAGAGCCGGGCGTATATTCATCATTTAAAAAGACAGGCGTAAAATTACTGCCGTTTACAAAGAAAATACCGACACAAATAAAGGCAAAAAGAGGCACCAACTTGGAAACCGTAATCAAATCATTTAAGCGTTTTGACGTATCGACGCCTAACAAATTCAAAACGGTTAAGAGAATGATAATAACGGAAGCTATAATATTTTTATTCATATCACCGCCCAACATCGGAAAAGCGGCACCCAAAGCCGTTGCGAAACCGACGGACATGGTGGACCAGGCAATAATGATAACAACCCATTTCAACACGCCTACTTCAAAACCCCAGAAGTCTCCCAGAGCATGCTTCGCATATAAGTAAGGACCTCCGTTACGAGTAAAAAAGCCCGCCGCTTCGGCAAAACAGAGAGCAATGCAACCCGCTAAAAGTGCATCGAAAAAGAGAACTCCCAGACTGGCCGAACCGATAACGGCGTAGGCCTTGTTGGGTAAAAGGAAAATCCCGGTTCCTACAATAGCGTTAATGCCCAGAAGTACAATGCTCCAAAAGCCGAATTTATTCTTTGCTTCTTTCATAACTTATCCTTTCTTCGCTGCAGCAACAAATGAATCAAATAATGCCTGCGCACGCTTATCTTCGAAGGCCATCATTTCAGGATGATATTGACAGGCAATAAACCACGACCGCGACGGATCTTCAAGAGCTTCAATAGTCCCGTCCTTAGCACGAGCCGTAATTCGCAAATCCTTACCTTCCCGGTGCACTGTCTGATGGTGGTGAGAATTGACGACACAAGTCGTCACTCCTAAGATAGCTGCTAAACGAGAGTCCGCCTCTATCTCAATAGTATGAGTTGCCAATCCGGGCGTCTGCCCTTGAGAGTGCTTCATCTGCACCTTTGCATACTCAAATCTTGATACAGGCTGCCACCGCGATAAACATTGAGAACCTGCATGCCGCGGCAAATGGCAAAGACGGGAAGATTTCGTCTTTCCGCTTCCTTTAACAGCATCATATCGAAGTGATCTCGCTCCGGCCAAATATCACCGAGGCCTTGTAAGGGTTCTTCTCCGTAAGCAAGGGGTGATACATCATGACCGCCCGACAAAATAAGTCCGTCAACATGCTCCATAAGCTCGCAAACCACCTCATCATTTTCCGTAAAAGGAAGAATAACGGGAATGCCGCCGGACCGCTCAACAGATTTCAAATAGTTATCATTTACATAGGCCCGCCGTAAATCGACATAGGCTCCGCCGTTATCACGGATAATACTTCCGGACACGCCGATTAAAGGTCTACTCATTACTTTTAATCCCCCATTTCGAATATCCTTTATTATACTACAATCACTACAACTGTAACGTTTTTATTCATAGACATTTATCATACACTTTATGCGCAATCACTCTATGGGCTTTAACATATAGATACAAAAACCCCGCCATTGCCTAAGCAATGGCGGGGCCTCTAAATGGCAGAATTATTTCAATTCTACAGAAGCGCCTGCTTCTTCCAATTTAGCTTTCATTTCTTCAGCAGCAGCTTTAGCTACGCCTTCTTTTACAGTTGCGGGAGCGCCGTCAACCATAGCTTTTGCTTCTTTCAAGCCGAGACCCGTAAGTTCACGAACAACTTTGATAACGTTGATCTTCTTGTCGCCGGCAGATGCCAATACAACGTCGAAATCGGATTTTTCTTCGCCGCCAGCTGCTGCACCTGCTGCGGGAGCTGCTGCTACAGCTACGGGAGCTGCTGCGGATACACCGAATTTTTCTTCCATGTCTTTAACGAGTTCGGAAAGTTCCAATACTGTCATGCCTTCAATGGCTTGTAAGATTTCTTCTTTAGTCATTTTAAGTTCCTCCGTAATTTACGTAATAGTTTAATCTTTCAAAGTTAAAATTAAGCTGTTTCCTGTTCCGCTTTTTTAGCACGAACTGCTTCAAGAGCATAAACGACGTTGCGAATATTGCCTTGAAGAACGTTGACCAAACCGGATACGGGAGCTTGCATACTGCCAAGCAACTTGGCAATAAGTTCTTCGCGACTCGGCAAATCGGCCAATGCATTAACTGCAGCGGCATCGATGACCTGACCGTCGACCAAACCTGCTTTAACCGTCAAAGCTTCCGTTTTAGTTTCCTTAATGAAAGCTTTCAGGATTTTTGCAGGAGCTACAGCATCTTCTGCAGAATATGCGAGAGCCGTAGGTCCTTCCAAGTGGGAATCCAATCCGTCATAACCGAGTTCATCGGCTGCGATGCGAGTCAAAGTGTTTTTGATAACCTTATATTCAACACCGCCTTCACGGAATTTACGACGAAGTTTCGTTACATCGGCAACAGTAAGGCCTGTAAAGCCGACGAGAACAGCACCTTGTGCAGATTCCAACTTTTCCTTCATTTCAGCGACAACAGCGGCTTTCGCCGGAGATACGCCGTGTGTAGGCATAGACATTCGATACACCTCCTCTTGTTGGATTTATATCGTCTTAGCAATAAAATCGGCCTCCATGCATGTGCATGTGAGGCCGAACCAGTATCTATCAGATATATCTACCAGTTTCATAGCCTCAGATGGCGGACCTTAGTCCATTATACATACCTTCAGTCTACAGCTAAGAGAGATATTATTTTTCTTCCGCTTTTACAGCACCTTTAATGCTGAATTGGTTAATGTGAATCCCCGGGCTCATTGTCGAGCTGACTGTAATCGATTTGATATACTGACCTTTTGCTCCGGACGGTTTCACTTTAATCAGCGTATCGACGAGAGTCGTCAAGTTTTCTACCAACTTGGCTGCGTCGAACGATTTTTTACCGATGGGAGAGTGAATATTTCCGGCCTTATCCGTACGATATTCAATCTTACCGGCTTTACTTTCATTAACGGCTCTGGCTACGTCCATCGTTACCGTGCCGACTTTCGGGTTAGGCATCAGGCCCTTAGGGCCGAGGACCTTACCGAGACGACCGACTTTACCCATCATATCGGGAGTAGCGATAGCGACATCAAATTCAAACCAGCCGCCTTTAATTTTTTCTACCAAGTCGTCGCCGCCGACATAATCGGCACCGGCTTCTTGAGCTTCTTTTTCTTTTTCGCCCTGTGCAAACGAGGACGCGTTTCGTTTTACCGATACCGTGGGGCAGTACCAAAGCACCGCGAACCTGCTGATCGGCATATTTCGGGTCAACGTTGAGGTTGACAGCCAATTCGACGGTTTCATCAAATTTGGCGGTATCCATTTTTTTCAGGATATCAATTGCTTCAGCCGCATCATACAATGCCTGTGCATCGAACGATTTGAGGGCGTCGGCATATTTCTTACCTACTTTTGCCATCTGTGTTTTCCTCCTGTTGTGGTCATGCGGAGACAAGTCTCCTTCCACGGGATAACAACGTCTTAGTCGACGATGTCGATACCCATGCTGCGAGCCGTACCTTCAACCATTTTCATAGCTGCTTCGACATCGTTTGCATTGAGGTCGGGCATCTTGGTTTCGGCGATTTCGCGAACTTTATCGCGACCGAGCTTAGCAACTTTCTTCTTGTTCGGTTCACCCGAAGCTTTGTCCAAACCTGCCGCTTTTTTCAGCAATACTGCTGCAGGCGGAGTTTTGGTAATGAATGTAAAGGATCTGTCGTCGTATACGGTAATTTCAACAGGAATAATATAACCTGCCTGCTTTGCCGTACGTTCGTTAAATTCCTTGACAAAGGCCATAATGTTGACGCCGGCCTGACCCAATGCAGGACCGATAGGAGGCGCCGGAGTTGCCTTACCTGCTTCACACTGAAGCTTTACCATTCTTGCTACTTTTTTTGCCATGGTGATTTACACCTCCTTACATTACAAGATGTGGTTAAACGGGTCGACGACCCTCCCACTCGCGACAAAAACGTCGCATTAGAAGTTTATTCCAGACTCTTCTCGATTTGAGAATAGTCGACTTCTACCGAAGTTTCACGGCCGAACATATCAATCAGGCCTTTAAGCGTACCCTTCTCATTGTTAATTTCCGTAATAGTCGCATAAAAATTATCGAAGGGGCCCGAAATAATCCGGACCTGTTCGCCGATTTCAACGGAAATCTGCGGGCGCACTTCTTTTTCTATACCTTGAGACTTGAGGATGCGTCTTACTTCCTGCGGTTCCAAGGGAACAGGTTTCGTTGCCGAACCTACAAAACCGGTAACTCCCGGCGTATTACGAACAACGTACCAGGAGCGATCGTTGACTTCCATTTCAACAAAGACATAGCCCGGATAGATCTTACGTCTTACCGTACGTTTCCGACCGTCTTTGACATCAATTTCGTCTTCTTCAGGAACAAGAATCCGTTCAATAACGTTTTCCAGCCCCATGGATCTGACCTTACGTTCCAAGTTGTCTTTGACTTTTTTCTCATACCCGGAATACGTATGAATGACATACCAATTCTTTTCAGATTCCATTCGGATCCGCCTCCTAACCGATCACTACACGAAGCAGTTGAAAAAGTTCTGCGAATACGGCATCCGATACGGCGATAATGGCCATGACGACCAGTGTCGCCACAATAACCATAACGGTATAGTTGATCAGTTCTTTCCGTGTCGGCCAGATGACCTTCTTCATTTCCGTTTTTACGCCTTGTAGGAATCGGCCTGACTCTTTTTTCTTTTTATTCTTTTGTGCTGCTTTTTGTGCTGCTGAAAGTGACATATAACCTCTCACATTCAAAAAATAATTTTAAGATTCAGGCAATTACTTTGTTTCTTTATGTAACGTTTCTTTCTTGCAGAACGGGCAATATTTCTTCAATTCCAAACGATCGGGATTGTTTTTCTTATTCTTATTCGTCCGATAGTTACGGTTTTTACACTCTGTGCATGCCATCGTAATAGCTGTACGCATTCCTAACACCTCACTTCATTAGATAGTCAAAAACCTACTTTTTGCGCAAGACTGCTTATATAACTTACCACAAAGAGCGGTCTGACGTCAAGAAAAGCGGCAACTTAAAAAAGCTAGGCGGAATCTGCGCACCTAACTTCCTTTACTCTACACTAATCTACGAAGCCTGTCAACGTACCGTTGCTCTCATATCCTCATATATATGAATTTTATTATTTCGTTACCTGTGTATTTTTGTAATTGACAACTCAAAACAATGCATTTACAATATATTCATCTTAAAAATACATTTGTCCTTTGTAAAAGGACTGAAGGAGTTGTTCTTATGCATTTCAATTTCGGCTTACTGGCAAAACTGCTTGCCGGTATTGTCGGCGGCATCATCCTCGGCTCACTGGGCTCGTGGTTCGGCTTCCAGGACGCAGTCGCCTATGAAGGGTTTATTCGTCTGCTTTCAACATTTACATCCTTATTCAGCACTTTTTTATCATTCCTCATTCCTTTACTTATCGTTTCTTTCGTAGCTGTCGGCATGGCCGATTTAGGTAAACAGGCTAATAAGCTGTTGGGACTTACGGTTTTTCTCGCCTATGTATCCACTATTTTAGCCGGGTACATCGCTTATTTCTTCGGAGTTTCCATATTACCGAACTTTATTCATCCCTTCTCGGGCTCCGTGGCCGATGTCAACCCGTATGATCCCTTCCTGACCATTAAGGTTACGCCTGTATTCGATGTTATGACAGGCCTCATGCTTGCTTTTATTTTAGGTATCGGCATGGCTAACCTGAAAATCGGTACGGCCGGAAAGCTCTTAAGTGTATTGCGTGAGGTCCGCGACATTATCACCAAGGCTCTGACTAAAATTATCATTCCTTTAATTCCTATATATGTCGGTTCTTTATTTTGCAAGTTGGCTGCACAGGGAAAAATTGTAGCAACAGCTAAAATTTTTATCGGCCTGTATGTGTGCATACTTCTCTTACAGGTTCTGTACCTCCTCTTGCAATTCGGTATTTCGGGACTCATTTGCAAACGGAATAACTTTAAATACATTCCCCGGATTTTGCCGGCTTACTTTACGGCTGTAGGTACGCAGTCTTCGGCTTCCACAATTCCTATCAACTTGAAGTGTGCCCATAATTGCGATATGTCCGAAGGGGTTGCCAACTTCTGTATCCCTTTGTGTGCCACCATTCACCTGGCAGGTGATACGATTTGTCTGGTTCTGGGCACAATGGGTATTATGATGGCCATGGGCATGGATGTCAGCTTAGCCTTATTCACGCCTTATATCTTCATGCTCGGCGTCACCATGGTCGCCGCACCGGGCGTTCCCGGCGGCGGTGTTATGGCCGCCTTGGGAATTATTACTTCCATGCTCGGCTTTACGGAACCGATGCAACAACTCATCATTTCTCTCCACTTCTCGCAAGATTCCTTCGGCACGGCTACAAACGTAGCCGGCGACCAGGCCCTGTCCATGATTGTCGACAAGGTCCGCGGTCACAATATCGATACTGTCGGAGAGAGCGGCGAAGCTTCCGCATAATCCTTTAAAATCATACCGAAATAAGGAAACCTCACAAGGTTTCCTTATTTTTATGTGTTATTTTACTTTCTAAAGACTATCCTACCATGCGTGCAATACGCAGGCACCGGGATTGTCTCATGCAAGACGGCTGCCGCTTTAACTCGGCGACTTGTTATTAAAAAGACCGATGCCTTTATACGAAGTACTTTAAATTCCTCTTATTTTTCTTTTCTTACTTTCACAAAAGTAATATACTATACGTATTATTTTTTATTATTTAATAACAGGTCAGGGGTGACTTTCTTGACAAACTGTTCATCGGTCATACGCGGAACCGCCTTCCACAGTACAGGCCCGAACTCATTTGATATACTTGAGGACCACCTGTTTCTTGTCGACGAGGCCGGAGTCCTCGATGATGTCATTTCTCCGAAGGATGACAGGTACGATAATATTCTTCGCCGATCGGAGGACGCCGGTTCTCTACAGCGACTGAAATCCCAACAATACTTGTTGCCCGGATTCATTGATACCCATGTTCATGCACCTCAATGGGCCCAAGTCGGCAAGGCACTGGATGCGGATCTTCCTGTTTGGCTTAATGACTATACCTTTCCGCTGGAAGCCGCTTATAAGAACACGGATTTTGCCGAGACGATTTATAAAGACCTGGTTCAAACTCTTTTGGCAAACGGCACGACGACGGCTCAATATTTTGGTTCCGTCCATAACGAACCTAATAAGGTTTTAGCCGAAATTTGTGCTTCTGAAGGCCAACATGCTTATATCGGTAAAGTAGTTATGGACTTGCCGTCTCAGTGCCCCGATTATTATCGCGATCCGTCTCCGCAAAGCGGCACTGAATGCTACGGAAGACTTTCTCACTTATTGCCGCAACCTGAACAGCCGGACACGGCAAGACATAGTCGGTGTCGTTACACCGCGATTCATTCCTACGTGCAGTGACGAAGTCCTTTACGGCCTGGGCGACTTGGCCCGCCACTATGATGCTCCCGTTCAATCCCACTGTTCCGAAGGAGACTGGGAACACGCCCATGTACTGGAACGAACGGGCCTAAGCGATACACAAGCTCACTTAAAATACGGGCTATTGACGAATAAAACGACTCTGGCTCACTCCGTCTACTTAAGCGACTCCGACGCAGAGTTGTACAAAGAACACGGTGCTGCCATTGCCCACAGTCCCTTATCCAACATCTTGTTTGCCGGAGCCGTCTGCCCGGTTAAACGCCGTTTGGAACAAGGCCTCAGCATATCATTGGCTACGGATATTTCCGCCGGCTATACGCCGTCTATGTTTGATTCCATGCGTCAGGCTATTTTATCGTCGCGCCTCCTTTCTACGGGAACCGATTTTTCAAAATCTCCGATAGAGCGAGGCGGTATCCCCGCTAGCGTCATCGATTTCAGACAAGCCTTTTACATGGCTACTGTCGGCGGGGCTACCGCCCTGCACGTCAATGCCGGCCAATTTCGCAAAGGCTGTCGCTTCGATGCCTTTGTTTTCGACTGTCTGGCTTCGCAAAGTCAGACTCGACAATATGATACCGACTCATTGGCAGATATGTTGCAAAAGATAATTTTTACAGGCCAACGGCAAAACATTACAGCCCTCTGGGTCTCCGGAAAGCCCGTTTCATTGCATTAGGAGGATTTATGTCTACAGAAGAAGCAAAAACTCAACACTACGAAGGTTCTTTACTCGTTCAGCCTGACGAGGCTTTACCGCCCGTACAATCCCTTTTACTCGGCTTGCAACATTTGCTGGCCATGGATATTTACGTCGTTCCCTTTATCGTTGCCGGTATTTTATCCTTATCCGTTCAGGAGTCGGCCTTCCTCATTCAGGCAACCTTTATTGCCAGCGGTTTAGGCACGCTTATACAATCTCGTTTTCTCATGAAACTTCCCGTCGCTCAGGGACCGTCCTATGTTCCTATCGGTGCCATTGCCGGCATCGCCTTGGCTCACGGCACGGGTATTGACAGCTTGGCCGCCGTATTCGGAGCCATTCTCGTCGGCAGCCTCATTGTTTGTGTTCTCGGCATGACGGGTATTGTCCGCAAGGCCATTAATTACTTCGTACCGCCTCTCGTCGGCGGTACGATTATCTTCGTCGTCGGACTGTCCCTCATTCCCATAGGCTTAAAAGACAATATATTTACGGTTCACGGTGCCGGTACAATTACGGAAAATATCATTCTGGCTCTCGTTTCCGGAGGCGTCCTTACCGTTTGCGTTATGCTCGGCTTGCACATGGGTAAAAAGGGCAATTGGTTACGTATCGGCTCCGTTATTATAGCCCTCGTTGCCGGGTGCCTCGCAGCCGCATCTATGGGACGCTTTTCTTTGGATGCCGTAGTGGCAGCTCCTTTATTTTCGGTTCCCCACCTGGCTTTCGCATCATTCCCCGTCAGATTTGACATTCCCGCCATCATTACTATGATTCTCATCTACATTGTTCTTTTGGCCGAAACGACGGGAACCTGGTTCGCCGTCAGTTCCGTCATTGAACGTCCCTTGACGAATGAACAATTAGACAAGGGAATTTTAGGCGAAGGCCTGAGCTGCTTTATCGGCGGCCTCTTCGGCGGTACACCGGCTACGGGCTATTCTACAAATGCCGGCCTTATCTCAATTACAGGTGTAGCCAGTCGTCACGCTTTTTACGGTTGTGCCTTTTGGATGATCGCCTTCGGTCTGTCCAATAAACTGGCCATGCTTATCGCATCTATTCCCGCTCCGGTTATCGGCGGTATTTTTGTCATCGTTTCATCTATTATTGCTTTAAGCGGTTTCCGTGTTATTCGCCGTCTCGAACTTGATGAACGCAACATGTTTATCATCGGCTTACCCATCATTACGACCTTGGCTCTTTACTTATTGCCTCAAGACTATGTGGCGTCTTTGCCGCAGTTGTTGCGTTATCTCTTAAGCTCCTCCATAGCTACGGCAGCAATGGTTGCCATTGTTCTCAACAAGGCATTACCGCAAAAACTCAATTTATATAACGATAAAGACTAATCAGCTCTATTGAAAAGGATGTGACATTTTTGCCCGATTCATCTTACAAGCATTATCGCCTCGGCTTTTTTGCAGCTTGCAGCAGTTTTATCATTTGGGGCACCTTACCGCTTTACTGGTATTTCCTTTCCCACGTAGAAGCCGGAGAAATCCTCTCACATCGCATTGCCTGGTCTTTTGTCTTTATGCTCTTCGTCCTCATCTTCGCAGGACGCAAACAACTGAAAGAGGACCTTGCCTTCCTCCGTGAAAAAACGAGTCGTATTTTCCTGCTCCTGACAGCTGCCGTTCTGGTAACCGCCAATTGGCTGACCTACATTTGGGCGGTTACGCACGGTCATGTTATCGACACAAGCATCGGCTACTATTTGAATCCGCTTCTATCCGTACTTTTAGGCGTTGTCATGTTTTCCGAAAAGCTGAGCACGCCGAAACGAATCAGTATCGTTCTTGCCGCCATCGGGCTGGCACTCATGACTTGGCAAGGCGGGCACTTCCCTTGGCTGGCTTTACTCTTGGCCGGGACCTTCGCTCTCTACGGAGCCGTCAAAAAAATGCTCCATCTACAGCCGATTTCGAGCATCACACTGGAAACACTTATCGTCTTGGCCCCGTCAATCATATATATTTACAACCTACACTCGAATTCATCCGGACATTTTTTAACGAGTGACGTAACAACCACCTTCTTATTATTGGGTGCCGGTATCGTTACGGCCGTTCCCTTATTGCTCTTTTCTTACGGTGCCAACGAATTACCTTTAAATGTACTCGGATTTATCCAGTATATCAGCCCTACACTGGCTTTCGTCTGGGGAATCTTTTTTTTTCATGAACCCTTCGGTACGGATAAACTCATGGCTCTCTCTTTTATTTGGATATCCTTGGTTATCTTTACTATCGGTGAGCGCCTGCAAATAAGCCGATCAACATATAAACAAAAAAAACGGTCATAGCCGTCACGCAATGACCGTAAAAAAACCGTTTGCCCAAGGGCAAACGGTTTTTTATTACCAGCGAGTAGCCAATGCACCTGCCGCTACCCAAAATAAAAGGAGCGACAACGGAGCATACTACGGATACAAAGAAAGCTACAATAATCATAGTGTCCGTCGGACTGGCCGGCTTACCGATACGTGCCGCTTCTTCCGACGTAAGTCCCACATAATTTGTCTTACGCCCGTAACGGTTCATAATAGCCTGGCCTTCAGAACAAATGAGATATAGGAAATAAAACTCTCCGAAAGGTACGAAATTCACAAGAATCCACGCACCGGACCGCCCCACATCGTGTAATCGTCTTACGTTTAAGCAAAAAGACGGAATAAACAAAACGAGGCCGAATACAAAGCACACAATACTGAGTGCCACATACAGACTCATGGATATATTGGCCGATATGGCGGCAACAAACCATATTAGAGAGAAAATGACGGCACTAACGCTGTAAAATTTAAAATACTCACCGCGTGAAGCTCGCCCTTCTATGGTGGCAAATTTTTTCGTTATTACGTACTTAAAGTTTTCCCAAAAACCTTTGCCGCGAATAATCGCCAAATCTTCATCGCCCACTGTATCAGGATTTACGTGGTACGGATTATCGTATTCACCCGTCATATTTAAGTCTACAGGAGCTCCGCACTGAGTACAGAATTTCTGATTCCCTTCAATAGGTGCTCCACAATGAGTACAAAACATAAATTAGAACCTCCTGAATTTTCTTTTCAGTATATCATTAACTCTGAAATGTTAGCAAACAGAACCGTAGAAAAGGCCGGACCGCATAGGTCCGACCTTTTTATTCCAATAACAGATGACCGTATTTACTGATTGCAAGTGCCGCCTTGCAAGCATCGCAATCACAATACCGAGCCCCTTCAGTCTTAAGTTTCCTGCCGTGAACCTCTAATTTTTTAGCTGCCTCTTGGCCGAATACTTCAGTTCCTACAGGAGATCCGGCAAAGGCAATTAATTCATCTACCGTAGTGACATCGGCCTTAGCTTCTTCAATAAGCACTTCTGCCGCTACCTGTTCACGTTCCGTACCGACAGCCTCTAAATAGGCCTGCCCCGCCGTCTTTAACCCTTTATAAGTCGAAGGCGTACTGATAGCGCCTTGAATAACTGCTATAAGTGCTTTTTTATCCATAACGATCCCTCCTTACAGGGCAATGTTTACTTTGCCAGTACAGTATAACACCGAAGGGATTCAATTAAAAGCCTGCTCATATCAGTGTTGTTATAAAGATATAGGTCTAAAATTGCCGGTCGTAAAGATGGCTCTTCGTCAGGAAATCTTCAACCGTATTAAAACCCAACTCCTTCAGCATTCCGATGACATACGGATTTTCCATGGGCGTCTCAAAAGCCGAAGAGTCCGCATAGGTTTGCACGCATTTTTTCCCTTCTTCCTTCGGAATAATAGCTCGCGGTCCGCCTACACAACCACCGATACACCCCATACCTTCGAAGAAGTTCCCATCCCTACGCCCTTCAAGAATATCGTTAATCATAGCCTTACAACCGGGAATGCCGTCCGCTTTCCCGGTTTGCAGCTTAATTTTCCGATGAGGATTCAGTTTTTCCAGTGTCCGTTTCACGGCCGCCGCTACACTGCCGGCATAGGCATATGTAATCCCTGTAGTCGAAGCATGAGGTTGTGCATCTTCAGGCATATCGGCCGATTTCAGTATAACCACACTATTTATTTTTTTCTTCGTCGGTATGATCGCCTCATCTATAAGCCGACCGTCCCTTTTATAAGCGGACACATAAAAACCGTCTTTTCGCAACCGTAACTCCACATATACAGGAAGGTCCATGCAATCGTCATAGGCAACATCAAAAGGACGTCGTACAGCTTCTGCCCAAGTTTCGGATCCGGAGCGTCCCGTCGTAATATAGACAGTCCCCTTTGCTTCCGGTCTCCCGTCTCTCAACGGATAGGAACGGGCATAACAATGCTCATGCGCTGTAAATACCAAGGGAACTTCATACTTATCTATGAGTGGCAAAAAGGCGGTTCCGTTCACATCTTTTGCCCCTGAATACGGAGTACTCCACGGCGAACGATGCATTAACAAAATCACTCTTTTATGTTCCGTCTCCGACTGTTTAAGTATCTTCTCCAACCAACCCGCTTCAAGCGTCAGCATGTTTGGCCTCGTGGCTCCCAACTCTTCCTCGTTTGTATTTAAGCTGATAAAGCGGACATCCCCGTAATCGAAGAAGTAGGCCAAGCCCGTTTGCCCCTCGGGACCGTTTTGCGGCACGGGAAACAAGGATCTGTACGTTTCCGGTTCTGCAAAATTCCAGTCCATACTGTACGCCTCATGGTTTCCCAACACGGGTGCCAGCGGAATATGTTCGGCAGTCCGACCTTCATCCAGCCACTCCTTCCATTGAAACCATGCCTGACCGTTATCCGTCAAATCTCCCATAGATATTCTCAAATCCGCCTGTGGCATGTGCCGAAGTGCAGCATTTACAGTCTTTCCCCACTCGCCGTAGTCTACGGATTGAGAGTCTCCCATAACGGATACCTTATATTCGAGCGGCGATTTCTCCGGCATTGTAAAGGCCCCTTCTACCCGATCAGTATCGGTAGCTACAGTATATACATATTCCGTGCCCGCCTCCAGTCCGGTCAATCTGACTGCATAGGATTGCCACGCTCTTTCCGCACCTTCAGCATAAAGTGGCGGGCGCTCTCCCCATATGGCAAAAGCCGTTTTTTCATATGTATCACCTTTCTTTTTATATGAAAAAACAGGGTAAGTCCCTGCGCGATCATCGAGCCAGGCTACGGTTCGCGATGTCAGTCCGTCCTCTCCGACAACCTGCATGACATGTTGTACCTGTGCCGCTGCCGGCCATACTAATGCAAACGCACTGATAACACCGAAACACGCAGCATGTAAGACCCTTTTTTTCATGCTTACACCTACCTTTTTCTTAGTATAACGAAAAAAAGCAGGCTCCTCAAAAGAAGAACCTGCTTTTGTATCAGCTTAAATCATGGCAATAAACGGGGATACAACGAGGAGTATTCCGGAGAATACAATAAGATTGAGTACCATCCCCTTGTACTTACGCAACGATCCGACCTTATATACCAAGTATGCGGGAATAAGGCACCCGATACATCCCAGAATGGGTCCTAAGAAGGATAGCAGTTTAAGAATCGGTGCATTGAGTACAATGGCACCCCAGGATACGGAAACCGCAAAAACCAAAATACCTTTAGAAACGAGTTCTTTATTGATTTTTTCTGCCGGTAAAAGACGCGATAAGATATTTAAGGCAATACCCGTACACGCTTCCTTAAAGCCCAAGAAAACGCTGAAGTATGCCGTTACGACGGCAAAGATATTGAGGATAAGACTGAAGATTTTAACTGCATCCGCATCGGCACCGCGCGCCACCATGGCCAGAGCCGAGATATTATTCGTATATGCTTCAACAGCCTGTTCATGGCCCATAGCCAAGTTAAAGGACATAGCGTACGAGAATACGGTAATAAAGAGAACAAAGAAGGCTATTTTCATAGCTCTCATTGCCTTATACCGTGCTACATGAATGGATGTATGATGAGACCGATAAGAAATGACCATAGGGCTTAAACAGGGAATGAAAATAATAGAAGTCAGTGTATAAGGAAGCATAATGATCGTCTGCTTCAAAATATACGACCAGTCGGGGAAAGCTCCTAGGTTGGCCAAATCCCATGACTGTACCATCAACAAACCCAAGCAGGCGACAACGCACAACTTGGTCAAGACCATCAACGTCGATACCTTAAAAAGAAGTTGTTCACCGCGAGATGCAACGACAACCATAAAACAAATAACGGCTAAGCCGTATAAAGGATTATCGGACAACAACCCTTTCGTAACGCCGAAAGACTGCAAAAATGAGGCACTGTCATTAGTCAGAGCCGTAGAATACATGAAGACACAAATAAGGCTCATCATAAAGTACAAAATGCCGAGGAAAAATCCCCAGTTTTTTCCTAAATAACCGCCGATAATACTGGGATAATCATTACAGTCCGGCGAGTCCGCCAAGGTATTGATGAATAACCGTTGTAACAAATAAATAGAAGGATACGCAATAAGTGCGGACAATAAAAATACCCAGACACCTACAAGCCCGACCTGTACGGGGAGAAATACAATCCCTGCACCGATGGCCATGCCTATACTCATAATTATCCAACCTCTGTCGGTACTGTCGAATTTAATCGCTTCTTTCCATTGGGCCTCGCTCATACCGGCCTGTTTTGCCAAGTCTGCCGTGGACATATAAAAAACCTCCTGAATGTAAGATTAAACACCCCTGTCGTTTTCCCGTTAGACGACAGGTTACTGCTGAATTTCGCTTAAAACCTAGAAAAACACGTTCCCTTGCAACACATGTACGGAAAAGGCAAGAATAAAAAACATTCCGATTTCATGCATGCGAACAACTCCTTTCGCCATTCTTCCCCCGATAATATTCCCTGTTCCTCTAGGGAATATTTAATATGCTTAAAGCATATCACTAAATATTAGTTTCACTCAACAATACTTGTTTCTCATGACACGAAACTTTTCATTCATTTTGTTTCTTTTAAATAGAAAAGCTCCCCTTTTTTCTATATAATTAAAAGCAAATATTCGGATTATATACTCTTAATTAAAAATTTAATATTTGTAAGAAACTTTTTGAGGTGAACCATGGAAAAATTTGCAACGAGAAATCGGCAAGAAAAATCAAGATTTACCGCAAGAAAAAACTGCTTACCGTAGCAGATCTGTCAGAGGCCATCTGTAAAAGCAAGGCCACAGTCAGCAAGTACGAAAACGGGCAGATCTCAATGGATATCCTGACCTTATACGACATAGCACGAGTACTCGGAGTTCATGTGGAGCAACTTCTACATACTGTTGAAGACAAAACGCTGAATCTCACAGAAACCCGTTTACCTGCTTTCTTTCGTAATACGAAGCAGCTCTATCTTTATTATTACGACGGTCGTTGTAATGAAATCAGCATCGGCATTATGGACATTCTGTCCAAAACGGGGCCCAATACGTATAAAATCATGCTATACGTCAACATTAACGCCTATGACATCTATCAGGACTGTGAAAACACGTATTGGGGAACGTTGACCCATTATGATGCCCTTTCCACTTTAACGCTCATGAATCAGAATACGCCGACGGAGCAATTGATTATTACCATCTTATCCCCCTTTCTTGATGTTCCGCATAAGTGGGGCTTACTGAGCGGCATTTCTACGCGCCCGCTTATGCCCGTAGCCACAAAGGTCTTTATATCTAAAGACAAACACGCCGATACGGAGGAATTTCGTAAAGATTTGAAGATTTCAAAAGAAGATATTCGACTTATGAAGCTGTACAACATGCTGTCCATTACTTAGGTGCGACCTATGGGAAAATACAAAGTATAACCTTACTCATAATAAAGGTACTTGACAATCCACCTGCTTTCCCCGTATAATACATGTTGTACTTGCCACTTTAGCTCAGCCGGTAGAGCATCTCATTCGTAATGAGAGGGTCGTTGGTTCAAATCCGATAAGTGGCTCCATATAAAGAGGCTCCGTAAACGGAAGTCTCTTTTAATTATCTTTATCAGTCTGACGACTACCGAAAGAGGCCTGTACGGATATATCCGTACAGGCCTCTTTCACGTAAAAACCGGTCGAAGCATTTTCTTCGACCGGTTCCGATAGATAATTCAACTTATTCCGTGCCGCCTTCATTATCGGCACCGCCGCTGGCCCAAACCTTTTGAGCGTAAACGGCGTTAAACAGAAGGGCTGCCTGAAGCGCTACTTGCGACAAGTTGGCCCCTAAAGTCCCAACCGTATTATCGCCCATAACCATTTGAACGGACAATATACTCCAATAGAGGAAGTTTGCAATATTAACAAAAATCCAGAGCGACCAGTTTTCATTATACTTTAAGATATAGAGAATTTGAGCAATGAAGCTGACTACAAAGTTAATGGAGTCGAAATAGGGAAGCTGACCGCCTACATACGCCAAAATAGCCCAGCCGATAAGCCATGCGACAACAGCTCCCGTAAAGACCTTCTTACGCGTTCCTTTTTTAAAGGATCGTGTCGCTTCCTGCTGTCCCCATAAATACCACCCTATAGGTTGAGAAATAACATAAACAATGTCCATGGCAAAGGACCCGTACGCATGACTGATCCAAGCAATATACGTCATGGATACGCATTGTATAAATCCGAAGACAAAGGATATCTTACGTCCCTTCATGCCGTAAACCAGGCACAAAACTCCGCCTATACCGGAAATCATACCGATGGGCTGTCCGGTGAAATAGCGTAGACAACGACTTGCAACAAAATAAGCAATGATACGTATTTTACTTCGAACTGTTTCCAGTTCGCAAACAACTGACTGTAAAGCCAGCCGTGTTTTGCTGTTTCCATCTTATTCTTATTCCTCCACGGCATGGGCCAAAATATTAAGGGCCAATTTAATCGACTCATCCTGACCCTTGGCAACAAGGTCGGCACTGTTTACGAGCGAATTGATACTGTCAGCCAAGTCTCCGTTACAAAGGACGACATTGTTTAAAATCGACAAGGTTTCCATGCCTCGCAATCGTCCGACGACGGCCAAAGCTCCCGATTCCATATCACAACCCAAGACGCCTTTTTTTGCCCAAAAATCTTCCACTTCTTCATTGTCATCCATATAAAAACCGTCATGAGAGCGAATGATCCCGAAATGAACCTGCGGTGCATATTTTTTAGCCAAGGCTAAGAGTCTAAAAGACGGAACGGCCGGATAGATTTCCGGGGCATACTTTTTCGTAAGTCCGTCATCACGCACAATACCTTCTCCGACAATTAAGTCTCCCAAGCCAATTTCCGGCTGTAGGGCTCCGCATGAACCCACTCGTATAACCGTCTTCACTCCGATGTTGTGAAGCTCTTCAATACCTATGGCAGCCGAAGGGGCACCTATACCGGTTGACATAACCAGAATTTTCCGCCCCTTATATGTCCCCGTAACAGTGCGATATTCTCGATTCTCCATAATTTTTCAGGCTCATCCAAAAATTTCGCCACAACGTCTACACGGGCCGGATCGCCGACAACAACGGCACAATCCGTATCGACGGCATCGGTTAACTGAATATGCGGTTGCGGTTCTTTTATTTGTACCATATTTATACCTTCTTTTACTTCACAATAGTAATCCGACCCTGCGGTTGTGCATACGCATTGCCGACAGTACCGCCCAATACGGTCTGAATATAGTTTTTCATACTGTCTACGTCAAGATACCCGGTTGTTTCCGTTTCCACCTTAGCCGGATCTGTAAGTGCATAGTATGTATCGCCGCCGTAAGTAAGGTAATCGGGCATTGCGATGCAATATGTCGCTTCGGGATCGAAGGCTTTACCGCCGACAGTTGCAATGGTAACTCGCGAGCCGGGTTTTGCCGGTGCATAGTAAGTCGAATGGGGATACTGCGCCCCTTCAGCATAGGGCTTCGTTGTATCAACTGTATAAGTAATGCCTGCTACTTGAGGGAAGGCGCCTATGGCCTGCGGCGTCGTGCAGGTTGCCGCTTCCAACACTTCCAGCAAGACAGCTCCCTTTAAAGTCACATACTGTAAATAGTTATGGTACGGCATGACACGCAAAACATCATTTTCCGTAATCTTGCCTGCATCAATGGAGCTGCGGATAGTACCGCCATTTTGGATAGCTCCGTCAACGGTGATCCCCTTCAAGGCTACGGCCTGTTGAGCCTGCCATAAGAAAGCGTCGGCAATGAGATCGCCCAGGTTTGTTTCTTCCGTACGCACGCCCGGATCACGAGCTCCGTTAAGTTCTACCGTCGTATTCCCGACTACGGTAGACAGTTTCTTATCAATAGCCGTCTGTGCCTTGTCGACAATTTTCTTTACCGTCGGATCCTCTTTCGTAAAGCGACCGTAGGGATACAGATCTTCCTGCCACTTACCGTCTTTATATAAAATAACCCCGATATTTTCGAGATGAGCTCCCGTTTCCGCCAAAAGAGCTCCGTTTACATAACGATTCTTTACCGTATGATCGTGACCGTCAATAAAAATGTCGATACCCTTTACGTGTTCCAACACATCGTCCGAACGATCGCCGGTCACATCGGGTTTGCTGCCCAAATGACCTACGGCTACAACCAAGTCGACACCGTCTTTTTTCAAGGCATCCACTTCTCTTTGCGCCGCCTTATACAAGTCTTCTTGCGAAAGGAAGGTCAGTCCGCGTACACTCAAAGGGTTCGATGTCGTAACCGTCGACGGTGTCGTCAATCCGAATACGCCAATTTTAATATCACCGCGTTTTAAGATTATCCGGGTCTTGGGCGCAAAAGGCTTGCCTGTTGCATCCACATAAATATTGGCAGACATGACGGGAAATTTCGCTTCTTTAATGCGTTTGCGTTACATCGGCACCATAATCAAATTCATGATTCCCCAGAGCCATGGCGTCGTATTTTGCGGCATTCATAAACTGAATAGCCGTCTTGCCTTCACTAAGGTTGACCAGGTTATTATCCTGAATAGCATCGCCTGCATCAAGAAGAATGACATTCTTACCTTGTTGCTGGAAATCCTTCTTCAATGCCGAGACTGTTGCCATGCCGTTAATGCCTTCGGCTCTACGGTCGTACCCATGCGAATCATTCGTATGCACGATTACGAGATTGGAAAAATCGGCTGCAAAAGCCGTGCTGCAAAGGCAAGCCACGGCCAGTCCCAAAAGGGCGGTCATTTTTTTCATCATATCACTCCTGAACCTTCTAATCACCTTACACATTATAAGCATAAACAAAATCGTCGAAACCACATATATTATACATGAGATGTCACAAATTGGGTAGTATTGTCACTTTTACGCAACCTCCCCGGTCGCTAATCAAAAAATTTACTTTCGTTGTAAATCTCACATTTTTTTCGACTTCTTCATTGTATTATAATAAATGAAACCGGATTTACTGCCCACGAATTTAAAGGGGGTTTTTGTATGTGGCAAGTTATACCTGATTACTATAAAGACGAAACGCGTTGCGTCAGCTGCGGCTGTTGCGTCGCACTCTGTCCCGTCGGTGCACTGGAAATGAAGACGGATAAAGAGACGGGGCGAGTTTTACCCGCCTTCGATCGCTTTAAATGCATTCGTTGCAACCGCTGTGTCGACGCTTGTCGCATTTACGAAAGCTACGCGCCTCACGCCGTCAAAAGCGGCTACAGTCCTCTGGAAGAAATTATGCGATAGCCTGAGTAAGTCATAGTATAAAGAAAAAACGAAGGCCCCGAGCCTTCGTTTTTCTTTATATGAATTTATTATAAATAAGCCGCCATTCCCGTCTGTTTTGCAATATGCGTATACAAGGATACCAGCAGGCCTCCGTCATGTTCCAAAAGATAAGATGCCTCATCATGTCCCGCGTCGTCTGTAGCACTGACGAGATTAAGGTAGCGTTGTCCCTGTTGATCCGTATAGGTTTTGAATTTTACCGTTATAGGGCGTGACTCTTCCACTTGTCCCGGTGCGTATACAAATAAAATAGCTCCCAAGTACGCATACTCTCCGTCCGTTACAGCATAAGCGCTGGTTGCATCCCAATAGGCATTTATAACTGAAGAAGCACCTATTTGGGGATACAGGCCGTACAAGATACCGCCGGTTTGGGCTTCAATTTTAAAGTCGGCGGCTAAAGCTGTGCTGCCCAGGCTTATGCACACACATACGGCTCCCAAGATGGATGTTACTTTTTTTCGCCAATTCCGAAATTTCATCGTATCCACTCCTGTCCTCTCATTTGATATACAAAGTATAACAATTAATATACACTTAAACAATGCCGTAGCTCGGTTATCCCTATTCGAAGCGTCGAGTCAGCACATACAAAGGTTATAACCAAGGAGGTCTCCGCTATGTCTGAAACAGTAGAACTTCGTCCTTTTCCGCCCTTTTTACCGCCCCAAGCAAGAGTAATCATGATGGGCAGCTTCCCTCCGGCTCAAGAAAAGAGGGCCATGGACTTTCACTATCCGAACTTCAATAACGATATGTGGCGTGTATACGGCCTTATCTTCTTTAATGATAAAGACTATTTTCGCAAAGAAGGGGAGAAGGCCTTTGACGCTGAAAAAATAAAATCTTTTTTATCAGCCAGGGGTATCGCCTCATGCCCTTCCGTTGTCAGGGCTATTCGTGAAAAGGGCAATGCATCCGATAAATTCTTGAAAGTCGTTGAAACAGTGGACCTGGAAGAACTTCTGTCCCAAATTCCCCTTTGTCACCATATTATTACGACAGGAGGAAAGGCTACGGAAATTCTTTTGTCACTCATTAAAGATGCTCCGCCCGTACCGAAAACCGGCGAGACGGTCACCTTTTACTGTTCGGGTCGCGAAGTAACCTTAACCCGTCTTCCTTCTACTTCTCGCGCCTACCCGTTAAGTTTGGAAAAAAAGGCGGCCGCCTATGAAGCATTCTTCCGTTCCGTCGGTATGATAGGATAGTCCTTATCTTGCCACTGACAGTAAAGAAGCGTATCATAAAGCCATGCAGCCCTAGGCTGTATAGATATCTATATCGGAGGTTTTTCACTATGATTCCTATTAAAGAGCTCGCTCATAAGGAACGGGATTTAATCGTTTCTTTACGGCGCCATTTTCATGAATATCCCGAACTTTCACATAACGAATTTCGCCACGATGGACTATATTGAAGCCCGGTTGCACGAATGGAATATTCCTACCGTTTGCGTTCCTCAAGGCGGCATTATTGCTACTGTAGACAGCGGCAAGCCCGGTTGGACGGCTCTTGTTCGCGCCGACATCGACGCTTTAGCCATTCAGGAAAAAGAAAATAATTTATCTTCCAAAAAGGTGGTTTTATCCAAAACCGACGGTGTCATGCACGCCTGCGGCCACGACGGCCACATGGCCATGGCTCTGACGGAAGCCAAAATTTTATCGGAACACAAAGATGCTTGGACCGGAAAAGTTCTCTTTGTCTTTGAACAGGCTGAAGAAATCGGGGAACGCGGGGTTTCTCAAATTCTTCGCTATCTTCATGATCATAACATTCATGTCGATATGGGCTATACCACACATGTTATGTGGCGTCTTCCTGCCGGCAAGGTCGGCATTGTTTACGATACGGCTATGGCCGGTGCCTTTTTCTTCAACGTCACCTTACACGGCTACGGTGGACACGGCTCTCGTCCCGACATGGCTAAAAGCCCGATTGAAGCTTTCATTTCTATTCAAAACGAATTGCGTGCCTATCGTATGCGTGCCGTCGCCCCCGAACAGAGCCTGACTTATTCTGTCGGTTGTGTCATCGCCGGCTCTAAAGCCAACATTATTCCTTCCGAATTATCTTTTGCCGGCACTATGCGCTGCACAGATAATGAAAACGGCAAAGCTTTCCGCAGCTTTTTCTTGCGCACCTGTACCCGTGTAGCAGAAGAATACGGTTGTACGGCAGAGTTCACGGAAGATCAGTACATCCCCGTTACTTTTAATAACAAAGAGTTGGTTGACATGGCTCGACGTGCCGTGGTTACACAATTGGGCGAAAGAGCCCTCGATGCGGACTGCCCTATGTGGATGGCTTCCGAAACTTTTGCAGCCCTACAGAACATTTATCCTTCCGTCCTCTTTTTTACGGGTATTCAAAGCGACAAAGTCGGTAGCGGTGCCCCCCATCATACACCGGAATTCGACTTGGACGAAGACGGGTTGGAAGCCGGCGTCGGTGCCGCCCTTGCCTACATCTTAACAGGCCTTGAAGAAAAACCGGCTACGCCGTCTTTTAAAGCCGAAAGCTTGGATACGGTCTTAGCCTTACTCGACGCAAAACACCTGAGTGAATAATATTTTCTTGCAACAATAATCAAAAACAGCGAGTTCTCACATAGAGTGCTCGCTGTTTTTGTTGTAATTCCTACATACACCATTCACCTTCCCGGATATACTGATGATGAAAGATAAATAAATTCCAAGTTTCTTCCAAAGGAAGTGTTATATATGGAAAACAAAGGCATTACAATTACAAACAACACGACACTGGGCACACTGGTTACCTTCTTCCCCGATATTACACGGCGACTCAATGACTTACATATCGACTATTGCTGTCACGGAAACATCAGTATCGGCGAAGCTATTAAGGAACATCGCTTGTCGCCCGACTTTTTAAGGGAATTACAGGACGCCTACGAAGTATACCGCAATCGGCCCGACAAGAGTGAAAGCGTAGCCGACATGAGTACGGAAGACCTTATTCGTCTGATCATCGATACGCACCATATTCCCGAACGTCAGCTTTGGGAAGAAATTACGCCTATGCTCAATAAAATTATGACGGTTCACTACGAACACGGAAAGGATTTGCTCTTGCACCTTCACCGTCAGTTCTCCTCTTGCGGGCAGAGCTGGAGGAACATTTCGCCGAAGAAGAATGCGAAGTATTCCCCCTCATGTTGCAAGCCGAAACAAAATCGCCGAAAGAACGGAAACACCTGTCCAAGCGCGTTCACGAATTGGTATCCGAACATGAAGGTGCCGGCGAAGTCATTCATTCCATTATGGCCTTAACAAACAACTTCACGCCTCCCGAATACGCTTGTCCTACCTTTAAGGCTACGTATGCTAAGATGCACGAACTGATTGACGACATTTTCTTACATATTGCCAAAGAAAACAGTGTCCTCTTCCCGCGTTTTGAAGAATAGTCACTACACAAAAAACGGTATTCCCGATTGCAATCGGGAATACCGTTTTTATATCTATTCAACATCATCCCACGAGACGGCACATACATCGCCGGCAGAGACTATCCGCTTCATATCCTTGTAGCAATACTGCCCCATACAAGCTACGCGTCCGACACAGTCACGTACAACTTGTTCATATGTCTTTTGAGTCGTATCGGTTCCTACAGGTACTAAGCGAGCACATCCCGCTTCAATAAGGGCTACCGTCCCCTTCGGACATAAGTGAATAAGAGTCCGCTCACCCAAGGCTTGTCCAAGGGATTTTAAAAAGGGCTTTAAAATATGCCGTGCATACAATTTCAGGCGGTGCTCACCCAGAAAGTCGGCATCGCCTACAGAATCGTCAATACCGATAACGGCGACTCCTGCATGAGAGAGGTTCGTATAATACTCGACCAGAAAGCCGCTAATATACCTTACGGCCCTCAGTAATCCTCGTGTATCCTTGCGGGCACAGCGTACAAGATTCCGCCATTCCATAAGTCCCCGACAACACATTGACGGGGCCGCTCCCCTCTATAAATACGGGAAGTCCCTCACGAGTACACCGTTCACAAAGGGCAACAATATTATCCATTCGCTTTATACCGAGTTTTGTCGGCACCTCCGCCTGCAAAAGGTCGCCAAAAGACGAATATACACCGGCCTTTCCCCGCGGACCGCTCAACTCGTCGCCCGTATGAATTCGACCGCCCAGAGCCGCTACTTCCGTAACGTGATCAAAAGGCAGAAACACGAATGCTTCCCGTGCTTCTGCCTTAACCACCTTTGCCAAGGTAAACATCAAGTCGGCTCGCCCATACACATCGGGTACGGGCAACCCTTCTTTTACTATAAGTTTTTGAACAAAGCTTTCTCTGTCCGATACGGGACATTCAAAGGTTCGCACCGCTCCTATAGTCCCTTCATGCCTTCAGGCATAGCTCCCTTTTTAGCTCCCTTACCGTATGTAGCTGAGGCATTCATCAGTGCCACCAGGTTTTCCTTAGGCGTGCCGACGGGGGTGGTGCATCCGGGACTCAATACAAAGCCGCAGGGATTATCGGCCGCTTCACTCAGACACCGTATAACTTCATTTTTCATATCTTCAGGCGTGCCGTTTCTCAATAAATCTACAGGATCGACATTGCCTATAATCCCTATTCTGTCGCCGAACAGATTTTTCAAATCGGTCATACTTTCAACATTATCTACAGAAAAAGCGGATATCCCGAAGTCTACGATTTCTTGCCACCGGTCATGGGTTGTGCCGCAAATATGCATGCCCGGCTTCGAGCCGTAAATCTTCGTAAGCCGTTCTACCGTTTGAGTCATAAAGGGAACGGCATACTTTTTAAACATGCGCGGCGATAAGAGGTTGCGGGCAATAATCGGTTCAGCAATAGAGGGTTTAATCCCGGCATGCTTATACAACCCTTCACCGGCAGCGACAACATTATCCGTAGCAAATTGAAGGAGTTTCGTGATTTCACTTTCCTTTTTCACCATATCCTTCAGGAATTTTTCCGTACCGATTAAAAAAGCCGCTACTGTAAAAGGGCCGGCCATACCGGTCCCGATAATATGAGTTTTGCCGAATTTTTCCTGTAACCGATTATAGGCCTCCAACATAATGGGGAAACGACCGTCCTTAGTTACGTCAATAATAGACATGCGGTCCAAGTCCTCATACGACTCGATACCGACACCTTCTACATGCGATACATTGTTTTCAGGTGTTACGACAGAAACGCCTAAAGCTTCTACTACACCGCGCAAGCCGACGTTTACGCCCATATTATCGGCACCGAAATCTTCGGCGATTTTTGATTCCACTTCTACCATCAAGTCGGCAGAGAAATAATAATCCTTGTTTTGGATACCGTAACGAATGGGACTGGTTTCCCGCCGCCGTCAATACTGTCGGAATTCTGTCTACCTCTTGCCCCGCCGCATATGCCGTAAGCCGTTCACGCGGCGTCATTTCCGTCCGAATCAATTCCATGACAACCACTCCGTTTCCGTGAGTATTTTTATTAATTTCATTGTATCATGCATTCTCACGCGGTTATAATTGATTTTTTCTATCTCAACCATTAATTCATCATAAATTTATATGAACGAATTATACTTATTTCGCCTTACCACATAGGAACTAATGCGCCCTTATCATGTTCTTGGAAATAAGCCTTCATTTCATCAGTCTGTGTAGCCTTAATCAAGTCCTGAACCCACTGAGCGTTCTGGTCTTCCGGACGAACCACATAGCCTAAGGCAAAATCCTTGCTGTCTTTTGATTCAGCCAGATACGCCGACGGATCTTTTCCCGCATTAGCCATATGTGCCGATGCCAAAGCAATTACACCGTAATCATTAATCGCTTGTGCCAAGGATGTCATTTCAGCCTCTACGAATTGGAAGTGATGAGGGTTATCTTTAATATCGTAAATCGTTGCATTATCTACCCCGGGATTTAAGGTAATAAGCCCTAAATCAGCCAGCATCTTCAAACCGCGACTACGGTTGGTCGTATCGTTGCAAAGCCCGATAACGGCACCGTCGGGAATCTGGCTCACCTCTTTATATTTGTCAGAATACAATCCGAATCGTGCATAATGTGTATAGGGCTTTACCATAACAAAATCCGTTCCCTTGGATTTGTTGTAACTTTCCAAATACGGAAGATGCTGATACCAATTAACATCAATGCTCTTTTCCCCTAAGGCCACATTCGGTAAAATACTGTCCTCAAAGGGAATGATTTCCAATGTATAGCCCATCTTTTCCAAGGGAGCTCGTAAGAGTTCGGCGCGTTCGGCACCGTCAGCTCTGACCCCCAGTTTTATGTTCTTCTTATCGCCCGAAGCGCTTCCTTTATCGGCGGAGCTGCCGCATCCCGATAAAACCATAACCAGTGCTGCCATAACGACAGCTGTGAAAAGTAATAATTTTTTTCTCATCTTCATTCTCCTCTTTATTTTAATTTATTGTAGACAAAGTCCCCAATATACTGAATAAGTAATACCAGAATGACTAAGACAACACAAATGGAATACATAACCTTGTCATTAAAGTTCTGATATCCGTAAATCATGGCCGTAGCCCCGAGTCCCCCGCCTCCAATAACACCGGCCATGGCCGTGGCTCCGAGAAGGTTGATAATTGCAAGTACAACGCCTGATACAATAGCCGGAATGGCCTCAACGACCATAACCCGCATGACTATTTGAAATTTAGAAGCTCCGAAGGACTGTGCGACTTCAATAAGCGCCGGATTCACTTCCTGTAAGGCATTTTGAATAATACGCCCCATAAAGGGAGAGCAGGCAAAGGTTAACGGTACTATGGCCGCCTGCCAACCGATGGACGTTCCCATAATCAACTTAGTCAGCGGAATAATGGATATCATCAAAATAATAAACGGGAAAGACCTGACTACACTGACAAAGATATCGAAAGTCCGATAAATGACAAAATTTTCGCAAAGGCCACCCTTGCGAGTCAAGGCTAATACAAGGCCGATGCAAAGGCCGAAGAATACGGAAAGAACCATGGCCCAGACCAACATTTTCAAAGTCGCCAACAAGGCCGGCACAATGAGCATGTTCACCAACTGTTCAAAAGACATGTTTTGTAACGGCATCTTACATCACCTGCTCTTTCTCTGCTGACCCTTGATTTATGTAGCTCCACGTACATTCTTTTCCTGTTAAATATAGTTCTACCTTTTCCCTATCCGATCTTGAAATTCCTAATCGAAAAATAGCCATCTTATCACACGAAAAGCTTTCAATTCCACCGCCTAAGGTTTCAAATGATATATTCAAATCTCTTGCCATATCGGAGAGAAAGTTCAACGTACTGTCTTTTACATCATAGGCTACTTGAATAACAGACTCTTTGGACTGTACATCTCCTTCATCACTTTCTCCTAAAAGTCGTTTTAGGGCTCCCGGACGTTTAATAAAGACTGATTTCACGGAACCTTCAGCCGCAATTTTCCCGTCTTCCAATATACAAGCTTTATTACAAATCTGACGCACTACTTCCATCTGATGCGTAACGACAATAACCGTGATTCCCGTTTTTTGATTAATTTCTCGCAATAACCCCAAAATAGAGCTACTCGTATTGGGATCCAATGCCGACGTCGCTTCATCGCTAAGCAACAGTTTCGGTTCCATCGTCAAGGCTCTGGCAATAGCAACCCTCTGCTCTGACCGCCCGACAGATTCCGCGGACGAGCGGATGCTTTATCGTCAAGGCCGACCAGTTCTAACAAATCCGTAACTTTCTTCTTAATATCGGCATTCGAATAGCCCCAACATTTCATGGGTAAGGCCACGTTTTCATAAACGGTCCGCCGTTCTAAGAGCGAAAAGTTTTGCAAAACCATGCCTACATGACTACGAACATCTCGCATTTCTTTATATGAAAGCTCTTTTACTTCTTTCCCGTCCAACAAAATATGGCCGTCATTATAAGAAGCCAAGCCGTTAATGCAGCGCAATAACGTAGACTTTCCGGCACCGCTGCGCCCAACCAGTGCGTAAATATCACCATCTTCAATGGTCAGATTAATGTCGTCCAAAACAACCTTCCCGTCTGACCATACCTTTCTTAAATTCTTAATTTCAATCAAAAAGATTCCTCCTCCACAGGCTGTCAATTGCTATTATAAAAAATCAAACAGCAATGCTCGAAAAGCCATAATTTCCAGGCATCATCATAGGTTTAATTATAACATTTGCAAATGCCCCTCTCCCAATAAGATTATTTTATGTATAGTCCACTCATTATTAAATACAATGATAAAAGCTCAGTGAGTCTCAAGTATATTTGAGGGTACTCACTGAGCTTTCTAAAAGCACAATCCGTTCTTAGTGTCTTTCCTTATTTATAGTGCACAGTTATTTTTCATACATATACATTTTACGCGGGGCGATTCAACTAAAACAACAAGCACTTGGCAAAAAGGCGTTCGTAATTATCACTGCTGCCTAATTCTATATAGTGAATATGTTTAGCCAAATTTTCCATATCTTCCTTCACCTTGTCAGATAACAAGGCCGCTACGGCCCCCGACTTAGCCGAGTTTCCCGCATAGGCAAGCTTCTCTTCCGTAACGGGCGGTAACAAGCCGATTTGCAGAAGGGATTCGGCCGGTAAGTGTGCCCCGAACTGACCGGCAATTAAAACTTTATCAATATCTTCATAGGTTAAACCGCCGTGAGACAGCAACACTTCAATACCTGAGCGAATTGCTCCTTTGGCAAGCTGAACCTGCCGCACGTCACTTTGTGTTACAAGCAGCTCTGTTTCGCCACTGCTATATAAGAGCGCTTCTCTTTTGGTTCCGTTATAACGCAATATATCTCGACGATAATCACCGACTTCGAAATCTTCCGGCTTAGCAAAGGCCCCTCGCCTCGTAACCAGGCCGGTCCTCACCAATTCTCTGACAACGGCCAAGATACCGCTGCCGCACAGTCCGTGCGGCTTTCCTTTTCCGATAACGTCAAGTCGAATCCCGTCCGGTCCGATATGCACATCTTCAACGGCGCCTTTTGCAGCTCTCATGCCCGACGTAATATTCATGCCTTCCAACGCCGGTCCTGCTGCACAGGAGCAGGAGTACATCTTACCGCCCGCTTCCAGAACCAGTTCTCCGTTTGTCCCTATGTCGATAAACAAGGTTTTGCCGGGTGAATGGCGCAAGTCGCAAACGTAAACGCCAGCCACTATGTCCGCTCCGATATAAGCCGATACAGACGGCAACAAATACACCATCGCACCGGCTGCGCCCATCAGACCCAAGTCTCGGGCCTTCAGTTTCTGTCCGTCCGTAAATGCCGGCTTATACGGAGCTCTTCCGATAGGCCGCGCATCAACGCCTGCCAGCATATGTAGCATCGTACAATTGGCGGCTACGTCAATTTCCGTAATCTCCGTAACTTCTATTCCCGCTTCATTACAAACTGCCGTTGCCGCTTCATTTAAACCCTGAACAATGGCTTTTTGCAACTGCAAGATAGCCGCCTCTTTATGTTCCGTCTCATAGGTAATACGGGTCAGCACATCAAGTCCGTACGTCTTCTGCGGATTGATCTGAGCATATGTTGGCCCTTCCGTACCGTCATCCATATTGACCAGCGTAGCCACGACCGTCGTTGTACCGATATCGACGGCTAAGCCGTACCCGTGCTTATCGGCATCACGTTCAAAGTGGCCTTCTACGCCGCCTGTCGTAAAAACATGGTCTTCTTCGACTTCGCCCGTTTCAATGACTACTTCGCCCCGGGCCTTAGTCATACAGGCCAATCGCATACGGCCAGCCACCTCTTTTTCCGTCAATAGACGGCGTTCCGTATCCGTCACATCCGTTATCGTCCCGGACACGACCTTTACCTTACATTTACCGCACGTTCCCTTCCCGTTACAACTATTAGCCAACGGAATTTGTTTCTCTAAAAGCCGTTCCATCAGGTTGCGGTCGTCCCCTCCGGACAATTGTACTTTCATCTTATTTGCGTCCCGTCAGTTTATCTGCCTGTTTTACCGCATCAACGGCATTGGGCGAAAAGGTATCGGCACCGATTTTATCGGCAAAGATTTGCGTAATGGGAGCACCGCCGATCATGACCTTAACCTTATCACGCAGACCTCGTTCTTTAAGCATGTTGACGACAGTTCCCATACCGTCCATAGTCGTCGTCATTAAAGTAGACATGCAAAGCACATCGGCATGTTCCGACTCTACGGAATCGACAAATTGCTTCAACGGCACGTCTTTACCGAGATCGACAACCTTGTAGCCTCCCGTTTCCAACATGGTTTTAACGAGGTTTTTACCGATATCATGTGTATCGCCTTCAATAACGCCGATAACCGCCGTCTTTCATCTGCCGTAAGGTCCTGTTCCAAATGGGGCTTCAGCATATCCACACCGGCATACATGGCATCGGCACACAAAAGAATATCGGAAACGAAGTATTCTTCTTCTTCATACATTTTGCCGGCTCTTCCCATGCCGTCAACAAGGCCCTCCATAATACCGTCCAGAGCTTCATAGCCTCCGTCTATATATTCTTGGCACGCATCGACGACATCTTCATCATCCATTTCAAATACATCGTCCGATAATCTCTGTAACAACGAATCTTTACTGCTCATGATCTTCGTCTCCTTCTTCTTTCAATATAATTCCGTAAAGCTTTTCTGCCGGAACTCGTCGTTTACCGGCTTTAATACACATTTGCCCCATAAATCCGAACTTACCTATGGCAAACAACCACCCGTCCTCATAAGTAGGATGTGTGCCTTGGGGCATACCCAACGGCTTATAAGAGGCCGACTCGGTTCCTTCCAAGGCATACGCTGTTTTGGGACATAGGAGAATAAGCGCCTTATGTTCCAGTTCGCTTTCCATCCGTCTTAAAAAGGGAAGGACATTCATTTCCGTATAATTCTTCAATATGCGCGGCCCCATAATAGGCACGGTAGCGACGGCATCGCCGTAACTGATAATTTTCACCCCTGCCGCTACGGCAGCTCGCATATAGGAAGACAAATCATCCTCTATTTTACGAAAGACCTTTTCCATTAACTCGGGATTTTTCCGCATCCCTTTAAAAACGGCTCGCAAATCAATCAGACCGTTTAATGTCGTAATGGGACCTACAACCTCAAGAACGACCGTTTCTCCCTGCTCTGCCAAGCGCCGACAAGCATTCAACACCTGGACCGGCCGCCCGTTTTTTGTATCTAAGGTTCCTAAATCCAAAATCTCTTCCAACCTGTCACAAATATAGCCGGACGTACGCGGCCCCACCTCTTCACTGCCGTAATTCACGACAGCCCCCAAGGCTTCCGCTTCTACGGCATGGTCGAAGGGCAGATAGACAACACCGTCATTGGTGGCTCTTTTTACAGCTCGAGCTAATTCAGCCATCTGTTCCCGCGTCCTTATACACCTCGGGAACCGTAAGGTTGCAGGCCTTAACCACTCCGACAATCGATTCCTCTTTCGTTCCGTACGAGCACGGATAATCCTTTATTTCACCGACCATTACATCACCTGTGCCATTCCTTCGGGCATTTTGCCTTTTTGTGCCCCCTTACCGTAAATAGCCGCATAGTTCATAATAGCTACAACGTTTTCTTTCGGAGTCCCGATAGGGGTTGTGCATCCGGGCATAAGAATGAAGCCTTTCGGTGTATCACCCGCTTCTTTTAAGCAACGAATGACTTCGCGCTTCATATCATCCGTCGTACCGTTACGCAAAAGGTCGACGGGGTCAATGTTTCCGACTACGGCAATCCTATCTCCGTATTGATTCTTCAAGTCTTCCATATTTTCGCAATTATCAACGGAAAAAGCCGATATCCCCCAATTTACGAAGTCTTCCCAACGATCGGCCGTAGAACCGCAAACATGAAGACTCGGGGCTTCTCCATATACATCCGTCAACCGCTTAACCAATTGTCCCATATAGGGAACGGCATACTTTTTGAAGAGGCGGGGCGACAAGAGATTACGAGCAATAATCGGTTCTGCCAAAGATGAGATAATACCCGTTTCCTTATATAGCTGTTCACAGCAGGACACAATATTATCATTGGCGTATTGCAACAGCTTCTCCGTTTCTTCGGGACGCTTAATCATATCTTTCAGGAACTTCTCCGTACCGACGAGAAAAGCGGCCAAGGTGAAACACGAACCAAGGCCCGTATCGATAATGTACGTATCGCCCCACTTATCCTGTAATTTTTGAAAGCTTCCAATAAAATGGGCAGACGACCGTCTTTATGGATGTCTACGATTTTTCTTCCGTCCAATTCGTCATATGAAGTAATTGCCGGGCCGTCTACATGGGATACATTATTCAAAGGAAAGGCCAAGGGCACCCCTAAGGCTTCGGCAATGCCGCGTAAACCCGATACCCATACCCATATTATCGGCACCGTAATCTTCGGCAATTCGGGACTCCACTTCTACCATCAAGTCGGAGTCAAAATAATAATCCTTATTTTGGATCCCGTAATTAATGGGACTCGTTTCACCGGAACTCAAGATGGTCGGGATCCTGTCTACCTTTTCACCGGCCATATACTTCGTCATTCGTTCTTTCGGCGTCATCTCCGTGCGTATCAATTCCATCGTATCGTCTCCTCTATACTTTATTTAGGTTCTAAAGCATTTCGACAAAGGCGGCCAGACGAGTATTCAACTGTCCGACATCCGTCTTGGAGTAATCAGTTTCAATGTAAATATACGGAATCTCTTTATCATGAGTAACAAAGCGGCGAACCGATTTAGATTCGACGCTGTACGTATGACAGGCCTGAAGTACCATTTCAACAACACCGTCAACCTTGTATTCATCAATCATTTCATCCAAAAGCTTGAAGCGATTGTTATTCGGCGTCATAACGGAACAGCCGATACCGAGGTAGCGGTCGGCAATAGCCCCGTAAATATCATCCGTATCTTCTTTGACTTCCCGTTCAATAGCTTTTGCACCGGAACAGTTTTCATAGGTTACGACAACCCCGCCGTTATTTTCGATGGCTTCAATGACCTTTTCCGTAGCACCGCCCATAGGACAGCCCGTAATGAGGATACGAGGCTTTTTATCCAAGCTCTTTCCGGCCGCATATTCAGCTTCAATTTTATCCGTAAGGGCATTCAGCTCATCTGCCAAGCTCGAACGATCCAACTTAAAAGTACTCCCATAGAGAACGCGAAACAGTTCAAGCCCCGTAATCGGTGCCGGATCGTGCTTCATAACTCCGTAAAAACGTTGCAGGGCCCGACGCACGCTGTTTTCCGTATGTACAGCTTTGCGGACTGCTTCGTCTGTAATAACGGTTCCGAATTTTTCTTCTAATTTTTTCTTCAATTCAAGGCACGATTCTCGCCAGAATTTTCTTCCTCGCTCATCTTGGGATTGAGGCAACTGCATAACATATACGTCTTTAAATTGACTCATGAGTTCATACATTTTCTTCTTACCGTCACAAGTCGTTTCGCCGACAATCAAGTCGGAAAAATAAAAGTACGGACACTTATCCGTCTTGGCGAAACCGTAACTGGCTTTGATTAAAGGACAGAGATTTTTCGGCAAGTCCTGTTCCGCCACTTCTATGGTTTCACCCGACATGGAACAAAGGCTGACGGCTGCCGCTCCTATAGCCATAGGCAGTTCTTTCGGGAAGTAGGTACAATATGAACCGACAACGGGAATTCCCTTTTCCTTGGCTTCCTTAACGGCCAAAAAGGAGTTTTTCCGTTGTTCCGCAAATTCTTCAAATACTTCAGGCAGTTCTTTAATCAATTCCATACGTTTACCTCATTTCATAATGACTGTTTTTATTATATCTTTTGCCGTGTCTTTCCGATAATATGAAATACATTGGCAATTTCATTGCTTTTTTCTATATTAATGAACTCTTACCGTATTTTCCCTTTAACGCCGAATAAGTCCGTAAAATTTATGTACACATGGGAAAACAGAATTTTAAACCGGTCTTTTATAATTATTTTTTATGTATATCGACTATTTATTATAATTTCTTATTGATTTATTATTTTCTTAATTATAACATGGCAGTATGTATTTATATATAACTTTTTCCGCAATACTGTATTTTCCCATATTAAAAAGAGCCGCCTCTCTTCGAGGCGACTCTTTCTATTTTATATTTATAGAGTTTCCAAGGCGGCAATCAATCGTTTTTTCCCTTCGGGAATGTCCTTAATACCATCATAGTTTTCCATATAATCGGCCAATTTACGAACCCCTTCTTCCTTATCGACAATGCCTAATTCCGCAAAGGTTACGGGTAAATTCGACTTTTTCAAAAGACTCATAACGGCACTGCGTAATTCATCATTTTTATCAAAAGCCGTTTGAACCAAAAGGCCTGTACCGACCAATTCACCGTGCTTATACCCGTGCGTTTCGTCAAAGAAGCAGGTCTTTAGTCCGTTATAAAATGAATGACCCAAGGCTGCCTGTCCGCGACCTCTAGTCATACTGCTGATAATTCCCGTCAAAGCGATATTACAGAAAACGACGGTATGAACAGCCTCTGTCAACTTGCCTTCAACCACATCGGCACAGGCCTGTTCCGTAAACAAATTCAACAGTTCATACGTTGTAGCCGCACTGTGATAAGCCGCATATACATCAACGGGGACACTCGTAGGTGTAAACGCCCCTCGATTATGATGTACTTCCACAAACTTGGCAATGGCATCTAACGAGCCGGCTGCCAGATAACGAGCCGGCTGATGAGCCATGATCGTTTCGTCGACAACAATAGCATCCACTTCTTTTTCAAACCACCAATATTCCGGATCACGGCCTTCATCCGTATAGATTACGCTGAGCGGTGCATATGCGGCACATGTAGCCGCAATCGTCGGCACATTGATGACAGGACATGCGCAAGCGTCTGCCGATGCCTTTGCCAAGTCCATCATACGTCCGCCGCCGACACCGATGATCAGATCACAACCTTCGGACTTAAATTGGGCCGCATTTTCATCAATTTGACGTTTACTGGGATACCCGCCGTAAATATGCAATACATGGTTAACTCCGGCGTCCTTCATGCCGCGAACAACCTTTTCTTCGCTAACCTTCCATGCCGTCGGCCCTGCAAGAATCAGCGCTTTCTTACCGAAACGCTTTGCTTCTTCTCCGACGCGCAACAAAGCACCCGCTTCCTGTATGTAGCGGCCGCACCCGAACTTATATGCTTCTTCCATTTTATTTCCCCCCCCATAATGCTTACAGCTCTGCATTATTTTCTCAGAGCTTCACTTGCAGTACGTGATTATTATAACAATGTTTTACTGAAATTTCTACTCTGCACGATTCTTTAAATCCTGCTCTACCGCTAGTGCGGCCGCTCCGATAGCCCCTGCATAGCGGGCCTTGGCATCGGAATGAACGGTTCTGCCGAAAGATTCGCTCAAAAGTTCCAGAAAATATACGTCTTCACACAAGCCCCCGGTTAAAAAGATAGGTCCTTCTTGTTCCGACAGCTTGGCATATTCCTGACGGACCTTTTTTACGACGGACTGCAACACTCCCCAGGCGATGTTCGCCTTTGACGTTCCTTGACCGATTAAAGAAACGATCTCCGACTCGGCAAAAACCGTGCACATGGCACTGATTTGAAGCTTTTCCGTACGTTCCCTGGCAATTTGATCAAGTTCCGCCAAAGATACACCCAAGCGATTGGCCATGATTTCCAAAAATTTGCCGGTTCCGGCCGAGCACTTATCATTCATATAAAACTCCGTTACCTTACCGTTCCTGACACTGATAACCTTTGTATCCTGCCCGCCTATATCAACAACATTAAAGGCTTTTTCAGGAAATAACAGGCTGGCACCTTTAGCATGACAGGTAATTTCCGTCACCTGCTTTTTTGCACCCTCTACGGCTTTACGCCCGTAACCGGTGGAAATACAGATTGCTTCATTCGGATTTACACCGCGAGCCGACAAAGTCTCATTAATTCTTTCAACGGCTTCCAGACTGCTCCACCCGGTGGGAATAACAAAGGTATCCTTAATCTCCTTATTCTCATTCATTACAGCCGTTTTTGCACACGTTGAACCTATATCGATTCCTACATATATCATAAAAATATCTCCTTCATTTAGTATACTACAGTCTTTCCGCCTCTATATTATATATTGGCTTTTTTTATAGAATCTATGATATTATATATAAATAAAAAAGGCAAAAAATTATCCACAATAGTTATACTTACATGGTACAAAGGACTTTCTATATGGAACTAAAGCAACTCGAATCGTTTGTGGCTGTCATTAAATACGGCAGCTTTACCAAGGCAGCACAGGTTCTTTACATGTCGCAACCGTCTATCAGCACGCATATTCGTGCCTTGGAGAAACATCTTGATACTCCTCTGATTATACGTACAACCAAACAGATCCGCATTACACCTCGCGGTCGTGAACTCTACAACACGGCTACGGCCATGTTGAAAATGCGCGACGACTTACTGACAAAATGGCATCACGAAGATTCTAATGAAATTATCATCAGTTCTTCGACCATCCCGTCTATCTACTTACTTCCCCAAGTGCTGAAAGGATTTCGTAAGCTCTTCCCCGATATTCCTTTTACTATTAACCAGGATGTCAGCTCAAAGGTTCTTAATTCGCTTTTAAAGGGTCATATTCAAGTAGGTTTCACAGGCATGAAAGTCGATGACGACTCCCTGGAATTCGTCCCTGTCGCCATTGACAAAATGGTCGTCATTACGCCTAATACCCCGACTTTTCGTCAATTAGTCGGGACCAAAAATGCGGCCCTTCACATTTTGATGAAGTATCCTCTCATTCTGCGCGATAAGGGTAGCGGCAGTAAGGCCCATGTGGACAGAATATTCGAAAAATTACACTTAACCCCGGATAAACTCCACGTAACAGCCCATTTAAACGAACCGGAAGGTCTGAAAAACCTGGTAATTAACCAAGTCGGAGTTTCCGTTATCTCCGAACCGGCTGTAGTGCAAGCCGTTGCCGACGGAACCCTACTCAAATTCGAGTTGCCGAAGGACACGGCATTACGCCAATTGTATATGGTGTATCATAAGCACGACACTCAGTCGAGCCATGTTAAACAATTCATTAACTACGTCAAGTCTTTCAGTTGGCAACAAAAAGACGATTAGTCTACTTTATACTGAAAAGTAAACGAGCGAATAGAGGAATCTATTCGCTCGTTTTTTACTTCTTTTATACTATTTCGGCAGACTGTCTTCTTCTTTATTTAGCCCTTATGCATCCCGTATTCGGGTGTGGAAAGTCACTGTACTGTAGACTCTTTCTCAACGGCTTCGACTACTTCTTCAATGGCTTCCGTGCGGATGAAGTATTCCTGCACGGCAAATTTTTCCTTGTATCGGAGTTTACAATATACTCCGAAAATGAGGCCTAACAAAGTCCATCCCAATACCATACCCCATTCTTGCTGATACAAAGCCGAGCCCGACGAAGGAACTACGTACATGACAAGCATAAATCCCGACATGAGTACCGCCATAATTCCCACAAAACGATAAGGGCCTACCTTATACGGTCTTTCCATATCCGGTTCCTTGACACGCAAAACCAGAAATGACACGGATACCATAAAATAGGCGAGGACACAACCGAAGTTGCCCGCATCGACTACCCACAAGAGCATTTTTTTGCCGAAAAATACGGCAATTGTCGTTATAATGCCTAATAAAATCAAAGCGTTTACAGGAGTCTTGTATTTAGGATGCAGTTTAGCGAAACAAGGCGGAATCATGTGAGCGCAAGCCATGGAATACAAGGCTCGGCTACCGCCGATAAGGAAGGAATTCCAGCTCGTAATAATGCCGCACAAACCGCCGATAATCAAAACCTTGGCCATAGCATCACTGTTAAAAGCAATAGCCATGGCATCGGCTGTTACAAGCCCTCCGACTTGATTCATCGCATCGCCGATCATGGCATTATTCATTAAAAGCCGACAGCTCCGATAACGAGAGAATAAAAGGCTACGGCCATTACAATGGATAACACAAGAATACGGCCAATATGCTTAAGCGGTGCCGAAATTTCTTCAGCCGCCTGGGAATAACATTAAACCCGATAAAGAAAAAAGGTGTCATAACGGCTACAGCTAACGTGTTCTTTATCATCTCTTGCGTCGAAGCCCCCATGAACAGCTGGCCCTGCAAGTTCGCTTCACTACCCGTAAATCCCGATGCGGCAATGAGGACAATGCCGACCCCGCCGATGACCAAGGTTAAGACAGTCTGCAAGATCGCGGCCGTCTTCGCTCCGATAATATTAATATATGTAATAAAGACGACAAGAAAAAAGGCCAAGGCTAACCAGGTTGCATATATATCAAACCCGCCGACAGTATATAAATAGTACTGTAAGAATCCGGGATACAAATAGGCGAAAATTGTCGGCAATGCGCAGGCTTCGAAACAGACAACGCCCGTATACCCGAAAATGATAGCCCACGTACAGATAAAGGAGCCCATTTTACCGAGGGGCTCGATAACTGAATACATGCTCACCTCCGTTTTGCGGCATGGCTGTCGTCAATTCCGCATAAGCCAGCCCGACAAAGAAAATCATGACCCCACCGAGGACGAAGCCCAACATGGCTCCTGCAACCCCGCCTTGCATAATCCAATCTCCCGTAGAAACTACCCAGGCCCAACCAATCATAGTGCCGAACGCAAGAACCAGGATATCCCATATATTGAGTACCTTGTTAAACTCTGTTTTCTTTTCAGACATACATGTACGCTCCTATCCATTTTCTCAGTTCGTGCCTTTGTGGACTTATAAGGACACGTCTTACATATAAGTTAAGTTTTCTTATATTTTACCTTTTTGCCCTGCATTTGTATACATTTTTATCATAATAGAATTACGTACAATGCCTTTTGGTTATTCATTCTTTTTTATAAGTCCTTCGGTTGCAGCAGGCGTTCCCCTATGATAGGGTATAGGTACTTCTATAGCAAAGAGCATGTAAAAAATTTTTTATCCGTGTTGTTTTTACAACCGCACTTCTCTTTTCATTTCGTTATACTGAGGTCAATCAAACCGGTCCCGATAGTGGCCACACACGTTAAGGAGGATTTACTCATGTTAAAGAAAATTTTGAAAAATTTGAAGATATGAACAGCAACACAGTGACTCAGGATATGCTCGTCGGCGACATTGTTCGCCTCCACCCCGAAGTGGTAGACACCTTATTGTCTCACGGCATGCATTGCCTCGGTTGCCCTTCGTCTCAACAGGAAAGTTTAGCCAATGCCTGCATGGTACACGGACTTGATCCGGAAAAAATCGTAACGGCCGTAAACCTGGCTATTCAGACTGAAAAACAATAGGAGGCAATATTATGAGTGCATTTTTGGGCCCGATTCATTTTTGGCTGTACAATAAAATCCGCTTCCAGGAAGATCTCATCGATGCGCTTTGCGCTCGTGCCGTATCGGAAGGCTGGCTTACCGGAGAAGATACACAAAAATTCGTATCTACAGATCGCCGTGAACTTCAAGACGCTATTGATGAATCAAATATTCACGGCTGGTTACAAGGCCGTATTCATGACGGCGAAGGTCGTTACGCCGCTTTGGTCACAACACTTTTACAAGAAGATGCAAACCGCTTACAGACTTTAAAAGACGTGGCCTTTTATACCGGTAAAGAAAAGCGGACGGAAGTGCCGACAACGGCTCCGGAAGCGTTTCATCAATTAGATAATACCTTGTTAAACGGTATGCCCTGTGATCAGGTCATGAAGGTAACGGAAAGCAATCCCGATAAAGTCGTCTGGGAAGAAACGCAGGATTTACACAGCTCGTTCTGGAACGGACAAGGTGCTTATTACTATGACCTTCGGGCCGAATTGATTAAAGGCATTCTCGCCGATTCGGACCTTACCTTCAAACAGACGGATACGAACCGCTACGAAATTATAAAATAAAGATTAGAAAGGAGTACCCCCATGTACGCCACCGATATAATGGTCGAAGAACATGCCAATATTTCCCGCATGCTTCGCGTTATTAAGAATATGTGCTGTTCCATCTTGGACGGAGCCGCCGTTGATACGAAGGATTTCACGGATATTATCGACTTTGTCCGTAATTATGCCGACGTTCATCACCACCAAAAGGAAGAGCATACGCTTTTCCCCGAAATGGTCGAACACATGGGTCCCTTGGCCGACACGATTGTCACTCACGGCATGCTTGTGGAACATGATTTGTTGCGTAGCCATATCCGTAGCCTCGACGAAGCCTTGAAGCTTTACGGCGAAACGGGCCGTACGGAATATAAACTCGACATACTTACAGAAGCAATGGCCTATGCCAATCGTCTGCAAGTACATATTGAAAAAGAAAATAACGTCGTCTATCCTTTCTCCGATCGTGAATTGTCCGATGGAATAAAGGAAAAAATAAACGCCGAAGTAAGACGTTTATTTGACGAAAACGAAAAGAACGGAATAAACGAAAAATACCTAACCATGCTTACCAGATTGGAAGCAAAATACAATCCCCTCGGCTATGTTTCAGCACCTGCCGAGTAACTATATACAAACGACCGTACCGATAATTATCGGTACGGTCATTTTATTATTCTCAATCATACTGTACAATCTTTTATATACATGTGCTGTTTTATTGCAAAATCACCATCACTTATGCCTCTTCTAAAAGGAGATTCTTTTATGGCCCCTTCATATAAAACACTCTGCCTCTGCCTTTCCCTTTTCTTTCTTTTATTTTCTGCTCCCGACGCAACTGCCTCTCCCGGTTATACGGCCGGTATTTCCCTGTCTCCGGGAAATACAATTGCACTTATAGCCCCGGCTTCCCCGTCACCGGAAAGCATAGCTCCTACGGTGAAAAAGCTGGAATCTTTGGGTTTTCATACTAAAATCGCCTCATCGGCATACAAGCGTTTCGGCTACCTGTCCGGAAGTGATGCGGAACGAGCCGCCGATTTAAATGCCCTCTTTGCCGACCCGTCCGTCAATGCAATTCTTTGCCTTGACGGCGGGTACGGTTCCGGTCGCCTTTTGGACAAACTCGACTATCCGATGATAGCTACCCATGCCAAACCACTCATCGGCTTAGCGACATTACGGCACTTCAAATCGCCCTATACGAAAAGAGTCATCTGGCTTCCGTACACGGTCCTTTAGGTGTTACTCTGGCATCCAAGCCCGTGTCTTCCTATTCATGGCAATCCTTACTTCGCCTTCTCCGGGAAAAGAAGCTCTCTCCCCACCCCGATTTTCCCCCTCACACCCGTCTTATGCCTCTCATCTCCGGTACAGCCGAGGGCCGTCTCATAGGGGGAAACCTGTCCATCATTGCCTCTTTAGTCGGAACTCCCTATGCCTTACAGGGAAAGGATGCAATTCTCTTCTTGGAAGATATCAATGAGCCGTCTTATAAAATCGATCGCATGTTGAATCAGCTCTGGCAGAGTGGCTTATTAAGAGATGTGAACGGCATCATTTTCGGATACTTCACAAATTGCTCCTACGACGAAGGTGACTTTACAACGCAGGAAATCTTACAACATTATGCCGACCTCGCAAAAAAACCGACAGCTTGCGGCTTACCGGTCGGGCATGATATGAATAATATGAGTCTGCCCGTCGGCACTTCTGTGTGCCTACAGGTTACGAATACCGCTACATCCCTAAGTTTTACCTCCCCGCTTTTTCAGTCCCGCGAAACTAAAAAGATCTAGTCGGTATCTCCCTTTTCCTTACCAACAGCACGGCAAAAAGCGAACCGTTCTTTCGAACGGTTCGCTTTTTTATATCAGCTTATTTTTTTATATTTTTTTGTACAAACCGACCCATACGTACTAAGCATTCCTTAATGGTTTCCATACTTGACGCATAGGAAATACGGATAAAGCCTTCACCGCTGTCACCGAAAGCCGAGCCGGGAACAACGGCAACCTTTTCCTCTTGGACCAGTTTTTCGCAAAATTCGGCTGAAGTCATACCGGTGCAACGAATATCCGGGAAGATATAAAAGGCACCCTTCGGCTCAAACACAGGCAAGCCGATATCTTTCAAGCCATTGTAAATAACTTTACGACGTTCATCATAAGAAGCCCTCATTTCCTGAACTTCTTCATCGCATTCTTTCAATGCCGTAATACCGCCTCGTTGAGCCTGCGTATTGGCACTCATAATTGCATACTGGTGCAACTTGAGAATCGGGTCGATAGCACCTTTAGGTGCGCAAACATAACCGAGACGCATGCCCGTCATAGCCCACGCTTTAGAGAAGCCGTTAAAGACAATGGTCCGTTCTCTCATATCAGGTAACTTGGCAAAGGTCGTAAATTTCGTATCACCGTATACGAGTTCACAATAAATTTCATCGGCTAACACGACCAAGTCGTGCTTTTTAGCAAATTCGGCAATGGGCATCAATTCTTCCGCCGTCATAACAGTACCCGTCGGGTTGTTCGGATAGCCGATAACCATAGCCTTTGTCTTCGGCGTTACTACCTTTTCCAAGGCTTCTACAGACAGTTTGAAATCATGTTCCGGATAGGTCGGAACCATAACGGGAATACCGCCGGCTAATTGTACGGTAGCCGGATAGGCTACGTATGCCGGATCGGGAATAAGTACTTCATCGCCATGGTCGACAATAGCCTGCAAGGCCATGGCCAAGCCTTCCGATACGCCGACGGTAACGATGATTTCACCGGCAGGATCGTATTTAACCCCATAATGTTTGTCAAAATAATCGGAAATGGCTTCACGTAATTCGGGAAGACCCGAGTTACCCGTGTATCCCGTTTCTTTATTGTTAAGGCTGTCAATCATGGCTTGCCGAACCTTATCGGGTGCTGCAAAATCAGGTTCGCCGATACTCAAGGACAAAACCCCCTGAATCTGATTGGCAATATCAAAGAACTTGCGAATACCCGACGGTTTAATGGCTCGTACATTAGCAGATACATAGTTATCCCAATTCATTATGACCACCTCATTTAATCTAATAAGTATATTTAACAGCAACTGCGATTTTCACAGTTTCCTCTACGAATCTTATTTACCGTCACCTTCATACCGTTCGAATTCAATTTTTTCTTCTTTTTTGTTAAAGCCTACAATATAGTACATAGCAACCAGGATTACGAGCCAAATAACCGTAGAAATAATACCGATGCGCGTATTCGGATGGAAGAGTGCCGAAATCAGGACAATGGCGAAAAATGCTATTGTAAAGTAGTTGGAGTACGGTGCAAACGGCATTTTATAACGGACTGTCTTATAGCCTTCAGAGCCGATCTTTTTGCGGAAACTCAGCTGGCAACAAATGATCATAATCCACGTAACCATGCAGGCAAAGGCACTGACGGACGTAATAATTTCAAATACCGACGCCGGCAGGAAATAATTGAGAACTACTCCGATAAGCATAAATACGACGGATACTCCCAAGGCCTTATAAGGTACCTTGTTCGAGCTGACTGCTGAGAACATTTTCGGAGCCTTTCCTTGTAACGACAGGTTATATAACATACGCCCTGTACTGTAAATACCGGAATTGCATGACGACAAGGCCGCCGTAATAACAACAAAGTTAATAACATGCCCTGCTGCGGTAATACCCAGCTTTTCAAAAACCATAACGAAGGGACTGCCTTGATGTCCCAACTGATCCCACGGATAGATGGACATAATAATCAATAAAGCCAGTACATAGAACAAAAGAATTCGATAAAGAACCTTGTCGATAGCCGCCGACAAATTCTTTTCAGGATCTGCCGCTTCGCCGGCTGTAACTCCGATAATTTCAATACCCACATATGCAAAAAGAACCATCAGCATCGTATCGAATACGCCGCCGATACCGTGGGGTAAGAAACCTCCGTGTTCAGTAAGGTTCGAAATACCTACAGGAATACCGTCGTTACCGAGGCCGAAGACAATCATCCCCACACCCGTAAGGATGAGGAAAATAATGGTGACAACCTTGATTAAGGCAAACCAGAATTCGAATTCACCGTAAGCCTTAACGGAAAACAGATTAGCACACGTCATTAGTCCTAAGGCAACCAGACACGAAATCCATTGCGGCAAATCGGGTAACCAAAGATGAACATAAACGCCGACGGCCGTAATTTCGGCCATGCAGGTAACGACCCATACATACCAATAATTCCAGCCTGAAACGTATCCCGCCAAAGGGCTTAAAAACTGATACGCATGGGCACTGAAAGACCCCGATACGGGATATTCTATCGTTAATTCACCCAAGGCTCTCATAACAAAGAAAAATGGCAATGCCGGCAATAATATATGCCAGGACGACACCGGGGCCGGCTTTTTCAATAGCCGATGCGGATCCGAGAAACAGCCCTACACCGATAGCTCCACCCAGTGCAATAAGCTGAATGTGGCGTTCCTGGAGACTGCGATTCAAATCCTCGTGAATGACTTGCGTTTTCTCTTCACTCATCTTGCTTCAACTCCTTTTTCACATTTTGATTAAATGCTACCGGTAACAGGCGGGTCGTTATAAAATGAATACATTCAGACTATTACCGTTTTATATATTAATTATACTGAAAGCAAATAAATCAGTCCAATTTACTGTATTATGAATTTATTATATTTTTATGCAAATAATAGGTTTTACGTTATATGTTTATACAACTTTTAGTGAAAATGCAGGTATTACCTTTTACTTTTAATAAGTGTACATTTTTCACTATCATTCTTTTTCTCGCATTTTTTTATGTATAATATCACTCGTTTTATAAGTTATGTTAATAAAAACGCATGAGTCCGTATTGCCCCTTGCATTTTTTGTATCATATCCTTTCATTTTATTTTGTATTTTTGTACAAAAAAGGCTGTTGAATTATTCTTCAACAGCCTTTTTTGTCTATTCATTTTTTGCCTGCCTATTTCAAAAATAACTTAATAATAACGAGCAACCGTCTTTCTGAAAGCTCCCAGTTTGGCATACATATTCTTACCCGGGCAAAGAGTATCATTTAAATCTTTATGTCCCAAAATAGTCTCAGGTCCCGGCTTAATTCCGTATGTTTTACAAATATAAGCCATCAGAAGAACTCCCGACGATAAGGCTGCCCCGGTGGGAACGGCCCGCTCATAATCACCGACAAAGCAAATACCTACCGTATTATGGTTATGGTCATAGCAATGAGCTCCCACAGCGTTCATGGGACGCCCCCTTTCAACCGTACCGTCTTTGTGAATTACATAATGATAGCCTATTCCGGCCCATTTATTGGCTAAGTGCCACTCATGAATTTTCGATGCCGGAATTTCCTGATCCGTTCCGCCTACATGGTGAATCACAATGGCATCCGTTCGCGAACGGCGTACGAGCGGTTCGGAAAATTTAAAATGTGTCTCTTTAACAGTCAGCTTCGCAGGTTTTCCCTCCCCTTGGACGGAAAGCGGTATGCCCGTAACGGCAACAGCCAATGCTGAAAACACGGAGCGACGCAAAAACTCTCTTCTATTCATATTGTATATATTAACCCTTCTCGTATCGGTAACTTTATAACCAAGTTTCAAATATAACCTTCACCGGGGCTATTATACACTCTTTTTTTTTAATACTGCAAGCTAAAAAATCCCATTGTTAAGCCATTTGGAAGATGTTGTATATAACTTTTTTCCACCTACAGGATAACGGATAATGATTTTCCTTAATGTATTCTTTTATCATATAATCATATATTTCGTATCTTTTACCCGTTTACGGCAAAAAGAAAAGAGCAGATGCGCCGTTTTCGGCATCTGCTCTTTCAGGCAGTTGTTTGCTAACTCCGTGCCGTATTTTTTAAACGATATACCAAATGCGAGTCCAGACTTCCTGTTAGAGGAAAGAGGTGCATCAAGTCCGCTTCTCTTATGTATAAAACATCGCTGCGAACAACCCCTTGAGCCTGTCCCCGTTCTGTCGATAAAGTACCGGTCTTACCGTTCCATACAAGAGGTGAATCAACGACATCGGCCAAGACCTGTGCCGGTAAATAAATAACTCCGCCCTTACCCAAGGCTCGTCGTGATAGCTTTTTTCCGTCCAAAACCAAATCATAGGCTTTGGCTACATACGTAGGGCTCCCGTCGGAGGCGGCAATTTTTGCCTGAATATGCTCTGCCTCCTCAAAGGTATCAACGCCGTACCCTGCCAGTGCTTTTTTCACATCTCCCACAGTCAGGTATTGTCTTGAATACCCGTCCGGATAAATATAATAAGATACGGTATGGTCCGAATCCGCATTAATGACAATACGGTCATACATAATATCTACAGCTGTCCCCACATGAATCCGGCTGTACAGATCTTCCACGTCTTGCTCGCGCATGCGAACACAACCGTTTGATACGTACCCGCCTACGGACTCCGGTCTATTGGTTCCGTGGATACCGTATGTTCCCGAAAATCCTATCCAACGATACCCCAAAGGATTTCCCGGCCCGGAAGCAATGCGATTTTCCGTATCCTCCGGATCAATCCATTCAGGATTCATTTCCTTTGTTTCCACCCTATAATATCCCGACGGAGTAGGCGTGCTCACCTTACCGACTCCCACCGGATACATGGCCGTCTTTTCCTTACCGCGATATAAGGTTAAAATGCGGCTGGCCGTATTGATTAGAATTCGGTCCGTCATATCCTTCTTTTCAGGCGGTTCGTTTACGGCCTCATTGTCACTGTGGTCGCCCACTGTTTCCGTTCCTTTTTCAACGCTTATCATACCTGTTTTTTGTATCGTGACCACAGGCTTGTCGTTATTTTTTATAATTTCGTCCCGAGCTGCAACGACATCGGTAAGTATCGACAGAATCGCCAATACGATTGCCGCTTTTTTGACTCTCCCCATCTCTTTACTCCTATATCTACATATAGATTATCCACTTTCTTTATATACTATATAGTATACTCAAAAAAGGTTGCTAAACCAATAGGCTGGCAATGACTTTAACTAAATCTTCTTGCCCTTCAAATAAAGCAAATTACTTTAAAATATTTTCTTTTCGTTGTAAATGTAACGGACGATTCTCAATATTATCAATATACTGGTATTCGTAACAGGAACGAAAGTCCCGTTTCGGCAAGCTAACCATAAGGAGGTGCTTACTATGCCGTACATCAAAAATATCCCTCATGAAGAAGTCGTATCTTTGGCAGAATCGGTCCAAACAGTGCCCGGACAGGTTGTCAGCCGCACGTTAGCTCAAAACGATGCCGTCAGTCTGACAGTTTTCGCCTTTCCAAAGGCGAAGAAATCGGCACTCATGATTCGACGGGTGATGCCTTGGTTACAGTTATTGACGGAGTCGGTCGCTTTGTAGTCGACGGTAAGAGCTACACCCTAAAGCAAGGGCAATCCCTCGTTATGCCGGCTAAAAAGCCCCATTCCGTTCATGCCGAAGAAGACTTCAAAATGGTTTTAACTGTGGTCTTCCCGCAGTAGTATTTTTTATTTAAGTCAGGAGGATACAACTTATGGATCAGAAAATGTTTTGCTTTCAATGTGAACAAACTGCAGGCGGCAAAGGCTGTACAGGCGGTGCCGGTGTTTGCGGCAAGTCTTCGGCCGTTGCCAATTTACAAGATGAATTAACAGGCGCCTTAATCGGCTTGGCCCGTGCCTGTCAGACGGCTGCTCCGACAGCCTATACACATCGTGTCGTTTTGGAAGGTCTCTTCACAACCATTACGAACGTTAACTTCAACGAAGAAACCATGCATACTATGATTGACAAGGTCAACGCTGAAAAAGCAGCCTTACTCAGCAATGAAGAAGGAGCTTTAGACAAACTTCGCAAGCTTTTCGGCTCGTCCAGCGACGCAGACCGTGCCGCTGCCAACTTCGAAATGAAAAAAGTTTGGGACGCTGATGAAGATATTCGTTCCTTGAAATCTCTCATTCTCTTCGGCATGCGCGGTATGGCAGCTTATGCTTATCATGCACTCATGCTCGGCCAGCATGACGATTCCGTCGATGCATTCTTCCTCAAAGGCCTTCGTTCCTTAGCGAAGACTTGAAAATGGAAGAACTCCTCCCCATCGTTTTGGAAACAGGCACGGTGAACTTGACGTGCATGGAAATGCTCGATCGTGCCAACACGACGACTTACGGTACGCCGGTTCCTACAGAAGTTCCTCTGACCGTCGAAAAAGGACCGTTCATCGTCGTTACGGGTCATGACTTGAAAGACCTCGAACTCCTCTTAAAGCAGACGGAAGGCAAAGGCGTCAACATTTATACACACGGTGAAATGCTGCCGGCTCACGGCTATCCCGAACTGAAAAAATACAAACATCTTAAAGGCAATTTCGGTACGGCTTGGCAAAATCAACAAAAGGAATTTGCCGACGTTCCCGCAGCCTTCCTCTTCACGACGAACTGCCTTATGCCCGTTCGTCCCTCCTATGCAGATCGCGTATTCACAACGGAAGTGGTTTCTTATCCGGAACTCGTTCACATTGACGACAACAAGGACTTCACTCCCGTAATTGAAAGCAATCGAATTGGGCGGCTATAAAGAAGATCACGAAATGACCGGTATCAACGGCGGTAAGACCGTTATGACAGGCTTCGGTCACGGCACGGTTCTCGGCGTTGCCGACAAGGTTATTGATGCAGTCAAAGCCGGTGCGATTAAGCACTTCTTCCTCGTCGGCGGTTGCGACGGTGCTCGTCCGGGACGTAACTACTACACGGACTTTGTTAAACAGACACCTGCCGATACGGTTATCCTCACCTTGGCTTGCGGCAAATACCGCTTCAACGACTTGGATCTCGGTACCATCGGCGGCTTACCCCGTATCATGGATATGGGACAATGTAACGATGCTTACAGTGCTATCAAAGTAGCAATCGCCCTTTCCGAAGCTTTCGGTTGCGGCGTAAACGAACTTCCGTTAACTCTCGTACTGTCTTGGTACGAACAGAAGGCTGTCTGCATCCTCTTGACCCTCTTGGCTTTGGGGATTAAGAACTTCTACCTCGGACCTACGCTTCCCGCATTCGTATCGCCCAACGTATTGAGCTATCTCGTAGAAAACTTCAATATTCATCCTACGAGTACTCCCGAAGCCGACTTAAAAGCCATCTTAGGTTAATCGGTTCGAACTATCATATAATATAAACGGCATGGCATACTTCAGAAAAGTATGCCATGCCGTTTCTTTAATGTTCTTTTTATTATTCTCAAAAACTTCTTGTAAATGAGAAAGCAATCTGTTATATTATATGAAATCAATTGAATAAATGTCTATCGTTGTATGGTGTAACACACGAAGGAGCTTGTCTTATGCAACTTTCAGAAGAAACGGCAAAACGGAATCGAGCCATTACGTTTGCCGGCTTAAAAGGAATCGGCGGCAACGCCGTTCTCGTGACCCTCAAGATTATAATCGGCCTGTCGGCCAATTCAATTGCTATCATTCTCGATGCGGTTAACAATCTGACAGATATTTTATCATCCGTATTAACTATAATAGGCACGAAACTGGCAGGCAAGCGTGCAGATAAAGAACATCCATTTGGCCACGGACGTATCGAATATATTACGACCATGGTAATTGCTTTTATTATTTTATCCGCCGGTGTTTTGGCCTTGAAAGAATCGGTAGAACGAATCTTACACCCCAGCTTGTCAACCTTTCTGGTTCGTGACCTGATTATCATCATCTTCGCTATTGCGGTGAAGATTACCATGGGACTTTACTTCCGCCGCCAAGGAACTCAATGGCGTTCTTCCGCACTGTCTGCTGCCGGCATCGATTCCCTGTATGATGCGATACTGACCTTTGTGACTTTAATTTCATCCTTGCTTGTCTATTGCTTTTCCATCGACATCCAGGGCTACGTCGGTGCCGCTATCGGTTTGATGATTATCAGGGCCGGTGCGGGTATCGTCCACGATATGTACAACCATCTGCTTGGCGTGCGTACAGACCCCACCTTGGTTCGACGCATTAAAGAACGAATCGCCTCATATCCCCAGGTAGGCGGCGTATACGATCTTGTTTTAAACAGCTACGGCCCTGAAGAAACTATCGGTTCCGTACATATTTCCGTTCCCGATACATTGACGGCCGCCGAAATCCACCCCCTAGGTAAACATATAGATATAGACATATACAATGAATTCGGCATCGTCTTAACGACGGGTATTTACGCTGAAAATACCAATGATTCAAAAGCCTTGGAAATAAAAAGTGAGCTCGATAAAATACTCAGCCTGTATCCGCATGTTGTCCAAGTCCATGCCTTCTACGTTCAGGAAGAGGAAAAAACGATTTATTACGACATTATCTTCGACTTTGATGAGCCCGATCCGGTAGGTACGCTTAAATCGATTAAAGCCGATTTGGCGGAACGGGTCCCCGATTATCAACAATGTGCAATCTTAGACACGAATTTCAGTAATTAACGAAAAAGAGGCTGCTGAAGAAATCTTCAGCAGCCTTTTTCATTTATGCTTATTATCTGGCGTTTGCTTCCCCGCGAAGCACCATACCGCGACCGCAATCGACCGTAACCAGTTCACCGCTCGTTAAGGCCGACGTATCGGCTCCGATGATTGCCGGAATACCCAGACTGAGGGCCGTAATCGCCGATTCGCTTGTAAGGCCCGCCTCTTCGGAAATAATAGCCCCGGCCCGTTTAATATAAGGAATAAGTTCCGGCCCCGACCCCTTAACGACAAGGATACATCCCGGTATAAAATCCCGTTCCAATTGAGCCTGACTGTTACCGAAACAAATATTGCCTACCGCCGACTTCTTACCCAAGCCGATGCCGCGCAATAGGACATCGGCTACTAGGCGCACGCGAATCATATTGGTCGTACCCGACGTGGAAGCCGGTACACCGGCTGTCAAAACAACTAAATCTCCGCCCTTAATCAAATTGTGTTCCAATGCTGCTGATACCGCATTTTCCACAACATCGTCAGACGTTTCTCCGCCTTCTCCCGTAATGGCCTGTACGCCCCAGTTAACCTGCAACCGGCGTACAATATTTTCATGAGGCGATACGGCTATAATGGGACTCTTGGGACGATATTTTGATATCATCTGAGCTGTATTACCGCCTTCCGTAGATGCGATAATCGCTGCCGCACCCAACGACTCGGCAATGCGCACCGTCGCCCGTCCGATGGCTTCTGTCGTCGATAGAACATCTTTTCCCGTATCCTGATGGGTTACGGGATCGAATTGACTTTCCGTATATACGGCAACACGAGCCATCGTTTCAACCGCTTCTACCGGATACATGCCGCCTGCTGTTTCGCCACTGAGCATAATTCCGTCCGTGCCGTCCAAAATGGCATTGGCAATATCACTCGTTTCGGCACGGGTCGGACGGGGGTTGTTCATCATAGATTCCAGCATTTGCGTTGCCGTAACGACCGGTTTCCCGGCCTGCTGGCACTTACGAATGACCATCTTCTGTAAAGCCGGAACTTCTTCTGCCGGAACCTCTACCCCCAAGTCGCCGCGAGCCACCATGACGCCGTCACTCATACGAATAATATCGTCAATATTGTCAATAGCCGTACGACTTTCTACTTTCGACATGATTTTCATAGAACTGCCGTGCTTTTCAAGAACCTTACGAATAGATACGACATCGCTGCCTCTTTGGATAAACGAAGCGGCAATCCAATCCATATTTTGCGAAATACCGAATTCAATGTCCTTTATATCCGTTTCCGATAAAGCCGGTAACTTAATGGGAATACCCGGCACGGCTACCCGCTTACGATCGCTCATTTTGCCGCTGTTCAGAACCTGCGTTACAATGTCGTCATCTACAACGGATCGTACTTCCAAGTTGACAAGGCCGTCGGACAAAAGTATATGGTCGCCGGCCTTTACTTCCTGCGGCAAGCCTTTATACGATACGGAAGCTATTTTATTGGTTCCTTCCACATCACGGGCCGTTAAGATAAATTCCTGCCCCGCTTTCATTTCAATAGCTCCCTTTTTAAACAGGCCCAAGCGAATTTCAGGCCCCTTTGTATCCAGCAACAGGGCAACGGGTTTTCCTACCTTCCGTGCGGCGGCTCGAACGGCTTCGATCCGTTTGCCGTGCTCTTCATGAGAGCCGTGAGAAAAATTAAACCGCGCCACATTCATACCTGCCCTGAGCATAGCTTCGAGTTTTTCCGGTGTTTCCGAACTCGGTCCCAAGGTGCAGATAATCTTTGTCTTCTTCATCATGCCATTTTCTCCTTTACAAGTATACATCTATACCTGTCACTAATTATATGGCCTTTATCTGTCGTATATGCTCGTCCAATAGTTGAGCCTTTGTCAATTATACTCTCTATATATTAGAAATATAACTGCCGACTGAAATCAAGATTGCATAGTGGTGAGCCGTTTTTTGTCCCACCGAAGAACGATTCCATCCCTACGGGTATTCTACCCCATAGGTTTATGTATTGCAACGCTCAAAGACGCTTCTCCCCATAGTTATTCCGCCCTATGCGTGCTATAATACAAATACATACACAGTCAGTATAGTTTATAAATAATCGGGGGTCCTCACATGGATCAAGCAAAATACTTGGAAATGGTAAAACGTAACCCTTACACGCTGGAACACATTGAAAATCCGTCTGAAGACATTATGCTTGAAGCCGTTCGCCGTAACGGCATGGTTCTTCAGTACATCAAAAACCCGCCGCTTAACGTGGCGGAAGCGGCTATTGAAAATGAAGCACGAGCTATACAGTTTTTGTCCGACCCTCCTGCCGACTTGGCAAAAAAGGCAATTTGCAAAAGCTGGGCCAATCTGGAATACATTCACAATCCGTCACGAGAACTCATTACAACGGCCCTTTCCTATTCGGGGTGGGCCATTAAATATGTACGTGACCCGGATGAGGCTTTGCAGCTGGAAGCCGTGAAAAAAAACTTTGACGCCGTTAAGTACATTGATAATCCGTCACAAGAAATTCAAGAAGCGGCAGCCGCTCAAAGTTATGCCGCTTTACGGTATATTGACGATCCCGTGTTTTCTGCTGAAGCCTTGGCTGTAAAAAACGATGAACAGGCTCTACGCTTCATCAAAAATCTGACAACGGAAAAGTTTATCGCCTTATTTAAGATTAACAGCCTCATCTTAAAATATATGCCGCCCAATTTCGCCATTGCCGTCGATGCCGTAGAAGATGCTCTGCGCCAAGTTATCGGCAGCGAAGAAGTAGATGAAAAATATATTCGCGATTTACTGAATAATCACAGTATCGGTCGTACCGTATCTACCATGCCCATTGACGTCATTGCCCTGATTGATGAATACGGCAGTCCTAAAGCGCGGCGAATTACAGTTGATGAAAAATTAAAATTTACCTAACCGTTAAGAGGTGTGCATATGAACTATACGGAAACCTTAGAAAGTGTCGAACTCGTTTTATCTGCCGGCCAAGTGCCCCTTATCGTCGGCAAAACGGGTATCGGCAAATCTGCGTTGGCCCGTGAGTTAGCCGAGCGTCTCAAGGCGCATCTGGTCTATATTGACGGCAACTTGTTAAAAGAAGGGGAAATCGGCGGCCTGCCCCTTATCGATGATTTTACAAAACGAACAAAAGACGGTAAATTGACGCACGTGAAAACGACGATATACGCAGTCCATAACAAACTCCGCGAAATAGACGGATACTTGGAGAAAAAAGAATCCGTCTTGCTCTTTATCGATGAAATCAACCGTTCCGAGCATGCGGTGCAGCAGGAACTGATGAATCTTATTTTAAATAGAGAAATCAACGGGTATCATCTGGACTCGAGTGTCTCCATCTTAGCGGCCATGAACCCTGCCGATTCGCAGGAGTACGAGGCCGTCGATATGGATGCGGCTCAGGAAAATCGTTTTGTCTGGCTCTATATGGACGCGGACCCGTATCAATGGTTGTCCTGGGCCGCCGAAAACGATATTGACGACAAGGTTTGTCAATTTATTTCCACCTATCCGGAATACCTTGTTCGTACAAACGAAGACGATATAGATGCTACGCCGCGAAGCTACGAGCGTATTTCCGCTCTCTACCGCCGCTATATAAATCAACAGGACGTGCGTCGCTCCGTTTTTTATAATGTCGTTCGGGGCAATGTAGGCAAAGTCATTGCCGAAGAGTTTTTAAATTTTATTGAAAGCGATTACACGCCCCTAATCACGTACGAAGACGTCTTTGCCGGCTCTTCTCTGCCTGATGACATAAGAGAACGGGTAGTCGCGGAAACCCATACACGGCTATACATAAGTGCTCGCAATATTTTGAATCGTCTGAGCAAGGCTTTACAGGAAAAAACAATTGACGGCCAATTTGCCGTATCCCGCTTTGTTACCTTCTTGCAAACGTATCCTGTCGATTTGGCGGTTGCCGTCATGAAAGATATCCGTAATACTATGCCGGCTATCTATAAATACGCTCAATATAATGACGATTTTATCGATATGTATTTTGCGCCCTTCCGACGCCGGAGATAAGCTATGAACAAAACACCTGTCGACATCGATCAGGAGGCCATTCTCCTTTTCCACGACCTTGCCGAGCAGCGGGATAACTATGCGCTCAACGATGAAAAAGCCGGTTTTACCGTTTCACCCGAATTCAGGCACCGCTTCTTTTCTCTTTTAGATGTGCTGAACCTTCGTCTTATCGATGACAGGGATAACTTTTTCGGTTATTTTCTCTTCCAAGCCGACAGGGACTTGCGGTTCCACCTGGACAGTCCTACGGGGACGACATTCAAAAACGGGCGTTATACCCTCTATTTTAATCCCTATCTGTTTCTACAGCTGACTGCGGAACAAATGGAAAGCGCCGTTAAGCACGAGGTTCTCCATATTCTCTCTCTTCACCCTTTACGTGCCAAAGACCTGAAAAAACAATTCTCTCCTCTGGCCGTAGATTTAGCCATGGATATTGTCGTCAATACCTATTTGGCCCCCCTACCGTCCGATGCCGTCACCTTGGCGGTCGTCAACTTGCAGTACGGTCTCTCTATGCCCTTATTCGAATCTCTCGAATACTATGCGGAAGAGATTCAGTGTGCCCTGAATAAGCGACCTAAGACGGATGCCTTTACGGACATGAAAAGCGGCGAAGCTTTCTTCTCTGAACGCTTTAACATTGAGCACAGCCATGACATTTGGGAAGAAAGCGACGATGTCGATGAAAAAACACTTATTGAATTTACTAAAAAAGCCGTCGACGGAGCCAGAAAAAGCAAGCCCAATGCCTATTTGGCATCCCTCATGGCAGCCTTGGATCGTGCCGTCAGTGACAGGCCGTGGTACGAATACTTAAAAAAAGTGGTGCGCACCGTAACGGCCAATTATAAGAAAACGACGACGAGACGCAATCGCCGGCAACCGGAACGTCTGGATCTTCGTGGTGAATTGCGTAATAAAAAAGCTGCCGTTACCATTGCCTTGGATATTAGCGGCAGTATCGGGAATACGGAGTTCCGCCAAGCTATGGAGCAAGTGCTTCAAATCGTAAAGACCTGTGACCATGACCTGACAATTATTGAATGTGATAACGAAATTCGCCGGATCTACCACATCGAAGACCTTACGGACCTGCAGGAGCGATTTCCGAAGCGAGGCGGCACGGCTTTTGCCCCTGTTATCGACTATTGTAATGCCCACAAGCCGGATATTCTTCTTTTTTTCACGGACGGCAAGGGGGAAGAAAAGCTTCCCGTAGCGCCTAAGGGATATCCGATTTTATGGCTTCTCACGGGAAAAGACGGCATACTCTCCTTGAAAAAGCCGTACGGAAAAATAAAAAAATTACAGTCCGCCGAGCCTCAAGACGCTCCTTTTGATTTCGATGCAGTCGAAAAAGGCGGCTTTTCCATGGCTAACCAAGAACGTTCCGGTGCCCTGCACGAATTAATACGGGGATAATTATGAAAAAGACCCGCTCACTTACAGTGAGCAGGTCTTTTCTTTTACTTGTATAATGGTAAAACATCTTCTCGACGAATACCCAATTGAGAGGGCATAGAAGAAGGAAAATGCTCCTTCGGAAATCTCCACCAAAGATCTTCACTATTAACGCACTGATTGGCATAACGGAATTTAATTACCCATTCAAAAGGTTGTTCCACACATTCCGTTACCACAATAGGCTGTTCATTTTCATTTCGCTGTGACGAAAAGCTGTGAGCCCTGACACCGACAGCGCAAAGCCCGTCTTGTACCTCATCTTCCGTATGTAACACTACATTCCAAGACGGCACGAAGACATCATGAGATCCTCTTTTTTCCGCATCGGCAATATTCTTACACCCCGTGAGGACCGCTGCCGTCACGGTCTGAGGCCTGGTAAAGACCGCGTGCGTCTTACCGAATACTTCAAGCTTACCTGCCGACAAAACGGCGATGCGATCACAAAGCTGATAAGCTTCATCACGACTGTGCGTTACGAGAACAACATCCTTTTGAAACCGAGCCAAGGTTTCCTTCAATTCGATGACAAGGCGTTCCTTTAAGTAGCTGTCCAATGCACTGAACGGTTCATCAAGCAACAATACGTCGGGTTCATTGACAAGTATACGAGCCAATGCCACACGCTGTTGTTGCCCGCCTGAAAGCTGTCCGGGTTTACGTTCTTCCAACCCCGTAAGACGCAAAGAATCGACAACGGATTTAATGATTTCTCTCTTTTCCTCTTTACCCGCTTTTTTCCGAATACTGTAAAAGATATTCTCTTTTACTGTCATGTCGGGAAAGAGCGCATAGTCTTGAAATAAATAACCTACCCGTCTTTTCTGTACAGGTACGTCTATGGCCTTTGACGTATCGAAAAGAATTCGGTCATCGACCGATATATGGCCTTTATCCGGTTTCTCAATACCCGCAATGCACTGTAAGGTTTTGCTCTTGCCGCAACCGGAAGCACCTAAGAGACCGACAATGCCGCCGGGCGACGAAAAAGATACATCGAGTGAAAAATCGCCCAATCTTTTTTGTACACTTACGTCGATTGCCATGCTCGGCCCCTCCTTTGACGAGCCTTCTTTTCCATCATATTCACGGTCAAAAGCACGACAGCACTGATTATCATATTAATGACAACCCATATAAAAGCACTGTACTCGTCATTGGTTCGCCATAATTGATACACGGTAGTAGAAATCGTAGCCGTATTATTCGGTATATAGCCGATAAGCATACTCGTTGCACCGTACTCGCCCAAGGCACGAGCAAAAGCCAGAACAACGCCGGCAATAATACCTTGCTTACAAGCGGGCATGCGGATTCTCCAAAAGATAAACCGTTCCGACAGCCCCAAGGTCCGGGCACTCCAAGCCAAGTTTTCATTAAAGCTCTCAAAGGCTCCGCGAGCAGTCCGATACATGAGCGGGAAGGCTACGACTGCCGAGGCGATGACGCCGCCATACCAAGTCATAACAAACTGAATACCTATCTGTTTCAGGTAAATACCCAGGGGATGTGTGAGGCCGAAAAGGAGAAGTAAAATCCAGCCGCACACCGTTGGCGGCAAGACGAGAGGCAAGGTAAGCAATACATCTAAAATTCCCTTAGCCAACTTCGGTAAGGCGGCAATTTTATAGGCCGCAAAAATACCGAGAAAAAAGACGATGACACAAGAGATGGCCGCTATGCGCAAACTGTTCCAAAGAGGATACCAATCCATGTATAACGAACTCCTTATACGCGGCTGAAGCCTACGCTTTCAAATATTTTCATAGCTTCGTCACTTTGTAAGAATTTTAAGAAATCTTTAGCTGCATCTTGCTGTTTCGAATTCTTCAATACGGCTGCCGGATAAATAACCTGACCGCACATTTCCTTTGTCGCCTGGTCAACAGGTTTCAACTTCGCACTGAAAGCGTCAGTAGCATAGACAACGCCGCAATCGGCACTTCCTTCCAAGACCTGTGTCGTAACTTCTTTTACATTGGAGCCGTATGTAATATTACCGGCAGATGCAATCGCTTTTTCATCCAAGTTGTAGAATTTCAGGATTTTTTCCGTATACTGGCCGACCGGCACGTCACTATTGCCCATGACCAAACGAATAGAGCCGTCTTTCAGCTTAGCCGCCATATCGTTAAAGTTTTGGATTTGCTTGGGGTTTCCTTCAGGCGTAACCAATACAACCTTGTTTTCCAACAAGTTAATACGCGTTGCCGAATCTATAAAATCCAATTTGTCGGGGTTTGCCGTTGCATCTTTCGACCCGTCCAATTGATTCATCTGCTTTTGAGCTGCCGATATGAAGAGATCACACTCCGCCCCGTTTTGAATTTGTTTTTTCAATGTACCCGAAGAATCGTAGTTAAATGTAATTTCTACATCGGGATGCTGCTTTTCATACTCTGTTTTAAGCTGATTCAACGTTTCCGTCATACTTGCTGCCGCAAATACGGTTAAGTGTACTTTTTCTTTTCCTCCTGTCGATTTAGGACCTTCCTGCTGTCCGCCGCAACCGATAAGCCCCACTGCCATAGCCGCCATAATAGCTAAGCCTGCCGCTTTTTTCCAGGTATTCATATTTAAAACCTCCGGCAAAATTATTTTCTGGCACAGTCAGACGCCCCGTAGCGCAATAAATCCAACGGATGAGCGACAGTGCTTAAAAATACGTCCAAACATTCATCGCAAGCCTTGGGACTTCCCGGCAAGTTTACGATCAATGTGCCCTTACGAAGAACACTCGTAGCCCTTGAATACATGGCCCGTTTCGTAAACTTCATCGATTCGGCCCGCATGGCTTCGGCGATTCCCGGAACCATACGATCCGCCACGGCCAGAGTCGCCTCGGGGGTCACATCAGTCGGTGCGAACCCCGTACCGCCTGTTGTCAAAATAAGATCTGCTTGTCGTTGATCGGCTAGGCGGATTAATTCTTTCTTCAGTTTTTCTTCATTATCGGGTAAAAGCAAGGTCTCCATAACTTCGAAACCTTCCTTTTCCAATCTTTTTACAATAAGCGGGCCGCTTTCGTCTATGCGTTCCCCGCGACTGCCTTTATCGGACAAGGTGATAACGGCCGCTTGATAGGGACGCGGGCCTTTACGCTCTTCAATAACCAGTTCATCACCGCAATGCAGTGTTCCGCCCTCAAGAACGCGTGCAAATACGCCTTCTCTCGGCATAATACAGTCACCGACGGAATGATAAATAGCACAATGAGTATGACACTCCTTACCGATTTGCGTCATTTCCAAAAGTACGTCCCCGGAGCGCAACAAGGTCCCTACCGGCAAGGTAGCAAAGTCAAATCCCGAAACAACCAGGTTTTCGCCGAAGGCTCCGAAATCAACATGAGCTCCTTTTTCTCTAAACGCATTTATCTTATCGGCAGAAAGAAGACTCACCTGACGATGCCACTTACCACCGTGTGCATCACCTTCAATTCCCCAATGGACAAGAAGATTGGCTTCTTTTATCGGCTCCTTCTGCACGCCTCGTTTTCTGCTTATACAAATAGCTTCTATCTTTCCCATATTATCACCCACCGATTCGATTCATCGTCTTATTTTCCGTTATTTCCCCGATATGAGAGAAACAATGGCCTTGCGGTTTGCTTTTGACGGCACGTGTCAGAGCTGCTGTCAAACTGTCTCCGGAACCGCCGCGTAAGACAGCTTTGAGGTCGATACCGCTGTCATAGCACAGACAGGGCTTCAAACCCGGTACTCGTCAACCGCATACGATTGCATTCATCACAGAAGCGATGAGTATTGGCGGCAATAAAACCTATATACCCTTGCAGCAAACTGCTTCCGTAATAAACGGCCGGCCCGTTTCCTCTTACATCCCGGCGATAAGCCAAATCAGGATATTCTGCTTGTAATATCTGCAAAACTGCATCCTCTGTCGGGCCTTTTTCAAAGCGACCGAAGCCGATAGGCATAACTTCTATAAAACGCACATCAACAGGCATCTCTTGTGCCAAATGTGCCAGGCGTAAGATCTGGCTTTTCGTTTCACTGAGAAGAACCGAGTTGATCTTGGTCTTAAGTCCGGCAGATACGCAAGCAGCTACGGCATCTACAACCGCATCCACTCCGTCCGTTCCTGTCAGACGATGAAACTGTTTGCGATCCAATGTATCGAGACTGATATTAATACCGTCCAATCCCATATGTTTAAACTCGTCTATATGCTCTTTTACGAACATGCCGTTCGTCGTAAGCGTAACAGTCTCTACCCCGTCCGTTTCTTTTAAACGTCGCATAAAGTCGACACAGCCCTTACGCACCAGCGGTTCACCGCCCGTAATCTTAAATTTTCGAATACCTAGGCGAACGGCCGCTTCACAAATACGTAAGATCTCCTCATACCGCAAGATTTCTTCATGTTCCACATCGGGAACGGGGTCGGGCATACAGTAGCGGCAACGAAAATTACACTTATCCGTTACGGAAATGCGCAAATAGTTTATATTTCTCCCCGACTTATCTTTCACGGTTTTCACCGCCTTCGTTAAACAAGAAGGGACCGCTCTTACCGCCCGTCTTTTCTTCTAAATGCACCTCGGAAATGACCATTCTCTTATCGACGGCTTTGCACATGTCATATACGGTCAGTAGAGCCACGGATGTTCCCGTAAGAGCTTCCATTTCAACACCGGTCTTACCTTCACAATAAACCCGACATTGTGCTTCAACGGCACGTGTCTCATCATGAAATAAGAAATCTACCGTGCACTTGGTAATCAATAAATTGTGACAAAGAGGTATCAAGGAACTTGTCTTCTTTGCCGCCATAATTGCCGCAATACGGGCTGTTCCCAAAACATCTCCCTTGGTGACTTGGCCGCTTTTAACGGCTTTGTAGCACTCATCGTTCATGAAAATCCGACCCGTCGCCAAAGCCATACGTGATGTAACTTGTTTATGTCCCACATCAACCATGAGAGCATTTCCTTTTTCATCAATATGTGTAAATTTTGCCATGCATCACACCTACTTACCGAACCCGCAATTGGGGAAGGTACAGACGGGACAGTCCAGGCATAACCCGCCCTCACCCATATGCGCCAAAGTCACTGCATCCAATTCCGTACCGGACATCAAATAAGGCAAAGCCAAATCGAAAATCGTCCGTTTTGCATACATAACGCACCCGGGCAATCCGACAACAGGACGGGCATCTGTCGTATACGATAAAAGAAACATGGCTCCCGGCAAAACCGGTGCGCCGTAGGAAACTATGCGATTTCCCGTGTTTTTAATGGCTAAAGGAGTTCTGTCATCAGGATCGACGCTCATGCCGCCTGTACAGAAAACAGCTTCCATCCCTGCTGTCAACATGTCCTTAATAGCGGCTGTAATGCCGTCGGGATTGTCGGGAAGGACGGTATGCATTTCCACGCGAGCCCCGAATTCTTTTACCTTGTCATAAATGACGGGCGAAAAGGTGTCTTCAATTCGTCCGTAAAAAACTTCATTTCCCGTCGTAACAAGACCTACCCTTTTAACCTTAAACGGGCGGATATTCATTAACGGTTTTCCCGCCACCGCTTTTTTTGCCGCTTCCATCTTTTCTTTCTCAATGACCAGCGGAATCACTCGCATACCGGCCAATTTATCACCTGTATGTACAGTAAAACCGCCGTGTCTGGTAGCAACCATCATTTCACCGAGACCGTTGATAATATTTAATCGCCTCGTATCTATTTCCAACATGCCGTCACAATCGGCAATCAAATCGATCTTGCCTTCCTTCGGCTCTGTAGCATGCATTCCCGATCCCATAGTAAGATCTCTCAGTACAGCGGCACCTTCGTCTTCGTGCATCATTTGCTCGTCATTTTCCCAAACAAAGAGCGTATCCTTTCCGACTGATAAAGAGGACGGGTATATCTTCTTTTTGTACCACATGACCCTTACGAAAAAAACCGGGCCCTTGGAGACGCCGCGAATAATCTGTGTAATATCGTGACAGAGAACCTGACCTACGGCCTCTTCCGTTTTTATCCGTTTCATAGCTTGTATTGCCTCTCTGAAAAATTTCTCCATAGTGTAAACAACCGGCTCTCGACGTGAATGCCGGAGCCGGTATTACATGATTATTGTAACCTATTTTGTTATAAATAGCCAGTATCCAAACGCAAGTACTTTTCTTCACAAATGGCTATTCTATGCCTTTTTCTTGGGGTAACACTTCTTGTACACTGCCCCCACGAGAATACAACCACCGATAATATTTCCAATCGTGACGGGAATCAGGTTGTTAATAAAGAAATTCCCCATGTAAGGATGGATGTATCAATGCCCTTTCGCTGCCGCTGCCGCCGCATAAACAGGGTCTCCCTGCGGCAAAAATATCCCCTGCCGGAATATAGTACATATTGGCAACACTATGCTCAAAACCGCACACGACAAACAGGAAAGATAGGAAGGTATACAGATGCAAGCTTTTCCGTTACGGAGTTGCCGCCGGCTGCAATCCAAACGGCGACACAGACCAGGAAGTTACAGAATACGCCGAGAATCAGAGCGCTTAAAGGAGCTAAAGACACTTTAGCGACGGCTGTTTTCATGGTAACCAAGGCTACTCCGTTACCGAACAAAGAGTATTGATGGGCTTGTGTCATCAAAAAAGCTACTAAAATGGAACCCACAAAGTTACCGATATACACTAAAACCCAGCACCGAAGCATTTTCTTCCACGAAATAGCCCCTTCACCGGCACTGATAATCATGAGACAATCACCGGTAAATAATTCCGACCCGGCAAGAACTACCATGGCAAGGCCGGCGGGGAAAATCATAGAGCTCACAATTTTGGCCAATGACGGGTTTTCAATCATACTGCTACCCGTATTGGCGCCTACAGCCGCCAAAGCGATGTACATCCCTGCCAGCAAAGCTAATAAAAGCGCCTTGTGTAAACAAAGATCCGCCTTGCCCTTACCGATGTCAATAAACTTTTCCGAGATTTCCTGGGGAGAAAACATAATAATGATACCTCCTTGCACCAACCTATAAAAAATAAGCAAATATAATATGAGTTCAGGTTATAGTATACATCTTTATAAATTTTCGTCAATATAAGTTTTTTTATAATTTTTTTTTGCAACACCGCGAAAATATGATAGGATTCTTTAAAAGGAAGATTTGAAACGAGGTGATTTACCTTGAAAAGACATGATAAAATGCCTGCTTTATCACTTTTAATCTTAGCCGGCGGCAAAAGCAGTCGCATGAAAAAAGATAAGTCTCAATTGCCCTGGCAAGACTCGACAACGTTGACTCATATGCTGACAAATTCTTACGTTTATCCCTTTGAACGCACGGTTATTTCCGCAAACAGGATAATAGAACCGCAAGAAATTCCGGACTTTATCCGTCAAAGCTCGATACAAAACGGTCATACAACAGAATACATCCGAAACCGGGGACTTGACACGGAGCGTCACCTTGCTATTGTATCCGACCGTTATTCAGACTGCGGCCCTTTAGGCGGTATGGAGGCGGCCATGAGATTATATCCTTCCGACCGTTGGCTCATCCTGGCCGTGGACCTTCCCTTTTTCGACTTTTTCACGGGTGCCTGCTTTGCTGGCTGCCGATGCCTCGAGTATGACGCTGTTATACCCATTGTCGACGGGCGAGAAAATCCCTTGGCGGCACTTTATAAGGGACGGGTTTATGAAAAAAATCCGTGCAGCCTTGGCCGCCGACGACTACAGAGTTCGAAAAATTTATAATAAAAAGGCGGTTTTCATCGACGAAACGCCTTATGCACGCCAATACTTGAATATGAACACACCCATAGCCTATAAAGAAGCCCTGGCTTGTGCAATTAATCAAAATCGCCCCGTTCCTGTCGTTTCCATCACTGCAGAAACTTCGGGTACGGGAAAAACACTTGATTACACAAGTCATCAAAGAGTTGTCTGCCCAAGGGTATAGGGTCGGCTATGTTAAAAGCACTCATCATATGTCTACAGGGCCTAAGCGAAACAGCGATACGGATCTGGCGACCCGCGCCGGAGCCGTTTGTACGGCTCTTATCCCGGACGGACCGAAAAAAAGCCGGGCCATAGAGGACACCGCCTTTTCTATGTCCGTAGATTTGGTCCTCATTGAAAGTCGCCGTCACGGTCTTTTTCCGAAACTTTTGGTTTTACCGCCTGAAGCCGGTGCCGCAGAAGGGGACAATGAAACAGTCGCCTTGGTGACACGACGAAAGGATACAAATTCAGTGCATTTTAATACTTTACACGCTGACAATATTTCTGCCTTGGCGAAATACATAAAACTATTGGCCAATCTGTAAAATTCTTATTTTATCTGATGTTTTAACTATCTCTCCATTTATAAGCCGTAAAAATTTTCGTTTTTACGTGTTGCATATTGAGAAAATTAGGTATAAAATAGACATGTATCAAGATATCCATGAGTAAAACTCATGAGAATTTTTCTTTTGGCGTATAGTTATGTAATTGTTCATCTATACGCTTATTAAAAGAGGTGAATCACCACATGTCTTACGAAACGATTACTACTGTCTGTCCCTACTGCGGTACGGGTTGTCTTATTGACTGTACTGTAGACAGAGAAAATAATCGCGTCATTGAAGCAAAGGGATCGCCGCACGGCGTAAACAATGACGGACGTTTGTGCTTGAAAGGCCTATACGGCTGGGATTATCTGAATGATCCCAAAATTTTAACCAAACGTATTCGCACTCCCTTAATCCGTCGCGGCGGTAAGGGAGCTCCCTTGGAACCGGCTACTTGGGAAGAAGCCATTCAGTACACTGCCGATCGCTTAAAGGCTATCATCAAAGAATACGGTCCCGACACGGTTATGGGTGCCGGCTCGGCTCGCGGTCCCGGAAATGAAGTAGGCTACTTAACTCAAAAATTCATGCGCGCAGTTATCGGTACCAATAATGTCGACCACTGCGCCCGTATCTGACACGCTCCTTCTGTCGCCGGTCTCGGCGAAACATTAGGTGAAGGCGCTATGTCGTACAGCGTGCCGGAAATCGAAGATGCGGAAGTCATCTTCAACATGGGCTACAATGCAGCTACCTCTCATCCCCTTGTAGCGCGTCGTATTGTACGGGCTAAGAAAAAGGGAGCCAAGATTATTTGCGTTGACCCCCGCAAGACGGAAACAGGTCGTATTGCCGATATTTTCCTGCCCATCAAGGGCGGCACGAACATGCTCTTCCTTTGTGCTATGGCTCATGTCATTGTCACGGAAGACTTGGTTGACCATGAATTTATTGACGCTCATACAGTAGGCTTCGATGAGTACGCCCGGGAAATTGCCGATCCCAAGTACGCACCGGAAGCCATTGCCGAACAGACCCATCTCGATGCGGAAGAAATTCGTAAGGCCGCACGCCTCTTCGCTTCTTCCAAGCATACTATGACACTTTGGGGCATGGGCGTTACACAGTTCTCCCAAGGCGTTGAATGCGTTATTGCCTGCTCCAACTTAGCTTTAATGACCGGTAATTTCGGTCACTATGCAACAGGCGTAGGTCCCGTACGCGGACAAAATAACGTACAGGGAACTTGCGATATGGGCGTTCTACCGAACGTATACCCGGGCTATCAAAAGGTTACTGATCCGGAAGTTCGTGCCAAGTTTGAAAAAGCTTGGGGCGTTCCCCTATCACCCGTTAACGGCACGCCGCTGACACACGTTCCCGACAAAGTACTACGGGAATCGGATCCGAAAAAGCAAATTCATGCTTACTATATCATCGGCGAAGATCCGGCTCAGTCCGATCCGGATTTACCGGAAATTCGTGAAACGCTCTCGAAAATCGATTTCGTCGTCATTCAAGATATTTTCTTCAACAAAACCAGTGAATACGCAGACGTTATCTTCCCGGCTACGGCCTGGGGCGAACACGAAGCCGTATACTCGGCCTGCGATCGCCGGTCCAGCGCGTTCATAAACTCGTGGATCCGGATCCGAACGTCAAGACGGACTGGGAAATTCTCTGCCTTGTAGCCACAGCCATGGGATACCCCATGCACTACAACAACACGGAAGAAATTTGGGATGAAATGATTTCCCTTTCACCGAAATACTACGGGGCTACGTATGAAAAACTGGAAGCCAACTACGGCATTCAGTGGCCTTGCTACACTCGCGACCCGGAAGATAAGGGCACGAAATTCCTTCACGAAGGGGCTACCTTCAACAAACCGGAAGGTAAAGGGACATTTCTACTTCTTCCCCTTCACACCTGTAAAGGAAAAAGAAACGGAAGAATTCCCTTTATCCTTGTCTACAGTCCGCGAAGTCGGTCACTACTCTGTCCGTACCATGACCGGTAACTGCCGTCTCTTGCGCTCCCTCGCCGACGAACCGGGCTTCATTCAAATGAACCCCGACGATTGCGAAGCTTTGGGCATTAAAGACGGCGAACTGGTGCGTGTCTTCTCGCCTCGTGGTCAAACGATTACGAGAGCTTTGCCGACAGAGCGTGTATCCAAGGGCGCTACGTATATGACCTATCAGTGGTGGGTCGGTGCGTGCAACGAATTGACTAACGCCAAACTCGATCCGAAGAGTAATACACCGGAATTCAAATACTGTGCCTGCCGCGTTGAAAAAATCGACGACCAAAAAGCAGCCGAACAGGAAGTTGTTGAACGATACAAAGAAATTCGCCGCTTAACGGGCGTTCTCGAAGAAAACGGAGGCGGCATCGAAATGAATAAATTCATCAAATCGGATCCTATGCTGTGCATCGGCTGCCGCACCTGTATGATTGCCTGCGTTGTCAATCACACGGGAAAGAATGTATTCAACATGGACCCGGACAGCTACGACTTTACGCCGCGTGTCCAAATTCAAATTACCAAGGACATGACAAAGCCCGTACAGTGCCGTCAATGCCCTAAGCCCAAATGCATGGAAGCTTGTCCTTTTAACGCCATTTCCATGGGTGAAGACAGTGTTATCCTCGATCAGGATATTTGTAAAGGTTGCGGCAAATGTGCCAAGGCCTGCCCCCTTCGACGGTATTACGATGGCACGCATTTACCATGGCGATACAAAGGGTCGTCCTTTCCGCCAATTGGCTTTTAAATGTGACCTGTGCCACGGTACGGAATCAGGCATTCCCGCCTGCATCGAAGCATGTCCTACGGAAGTATTCACACTTTTCGACCCGGCAGAAGCGGCGGCCAAGGCCAAGGCAGCCTTAGCAGCTAAGCAAGCTGCAGCATCGAAAGCATAACAGAAAGGTTCAGCTTATGACTCCCATATCAGTAAAAGAAGTAAATCGTATATGGGCGGATGTACTGACCACGACAACAGTCGGGACGGAAACAATCCGTCCCGATCTTGCGTTGGGGCGAATCCTCGCCGAAGATATACATGCCGCCGAACCGTATCCCCCTTTTCGTAAGTCTCCTTTTGACGGCTATGCCGTTCACTTCGAAAAAGATCGCACAGACTATGAGGTCTTAGCGACCCTCGGTGCCGGCGAGGTCTATGACGGCACGGTAAAAGAAGGGGCTGCCGTTCGTCTTATGACGGGCGGAGCCTTGCCTGACGGAACGGACACCATTGTCATGCAAGAACAGGTTTCCGCTACAGCCGACGGAAAGAGTATCCATCTTAACCTGCCCGTGCAAAAGGGTGACAATGTCATTCCTATCGGTGAGGAATGTACGACAGGTGACTTAATTCTCAAGCCGGGTCCGTCCTGACTGCCGGTGCCATGTCGGCAGCTGTCGGCATCGGTCATACGACTTTAACGGTCTACAAGGACCTGCGAGTTCTCTTTATTACGTCGGGCCAAGAATTGGTCATGCCGGGAGAACCGCGCAATGGAGCACAGATTTATAATTCCAATGCCTACCTGTTTGCCGGTCTTTTGCGTGAATACGGTTTCGGACAAATCGGCTACATGCACGTAACGGACAAGGCGTCCGAACTGGATACGGAAATTACCCGTATCTTTTCAGCCTCTATGGAAGTCGATATAATTATCAGTACAGGCGGCGTTTCCGTCGGTCTCTTCGATTCCATGCCGCAAATTTACGAACGCATCGGTGCCCGTAAATTATATGACCGCGTGACCATGCGTCCCGGTTCCGCGTCCTTTGGCGGAGTCATTGAAAGGAAAGGTAAAAACCGTCCCTATTCTCGGCTTATCCGGCAACCCGTCGGCAGCTTTTAACGCCTTTCATCTCATTGCCTTGCCCGTACTGCGTCGTCTCCGCGGCGAGGAACAGACAGCTTTACCGGAACTTGATTGCCGTATGAAAGAAGGATTGCATAAAAACAACCCGGTTGATCGCTTCGTCCAAGGAACGGTTTCATATGAAAACGGTATCCCCTTCTTTACACCCTTGGAACGAGCCACGGCAGGCTCCTTATTCGGGACCGGCTCGTGCCGACGCTCTCGCCTTTATTCCCAAAGGTGCCCTCCTGCGATGGAAGGAATGAGTGTAAGAACCGTATTGCTGAAAAAAATAACGGACAAATGCTAAAAGGGGAGTGACCTGCAGGTCACTCCCTTTTCTTATTTATACTAAAATATATTTTCTCTAGAAAGACACTCTTTCAGGATGTGTATATAGGCGGAAAGAGTCGGGACGCAGGCCGCATACAACCGTAATCCCATATTCATTCGCCAATTTTAAACCCAAGGCCGACGGCAAGGCTCTGGATGCAATTAAATGCACGCCCATACCGTGTACCTTGGAAATAACGGACTGAGGTACGCGGCCGCTGAAGATAAGCATCACATCGGAGACATCGATTTTTTTATCTTCTACAATCCCTCTCAAACGGTCTAAAACATTATGACGGCCGATATCTTCAGCATAGGCCAAAACTTCACCGTTACGCACTAACGCTCCTTCATGAACACCGTGAGAAGCATGATGAGCTGCCGATAACGAATCAAGTAAGCCGCCGTAACCGCAAATTTCATCGGCCTTAACTGTTCCTAATCGATCTGCCGGAGGCGTCGGTATTTCATGAGCTTCCGCCGTCGTCTTAACGAGAACCTTTCCGTCTTCTACAACCAAAGACTCAATATCGGCATACGTAGGCACCAGATTTTCAGCCAGAACATAGCCGATAGCTAGGTGGTATATATCCTGAGGCGAGGAAATGAGCATTCCCCGTTCACTACCGTCAATAATAACGGGCACCATGACTTCCTGAGAAATGGGGGCCGTCTTTTCTTCCTTACCCCTTTTCGTATAGTAATCAACATATGAAATCTCCGAGCAGGGAGAAAATTTTAAAACATCACTTTCTGCTACCTTTTTTACTTGCATACTTAAGTACCTCTGTTTTCAATAGTGTATTTATACTATATATATTATAACATATATAGTTATGCAAATACGATGATGTAAGCCAATTACAACTACTGAAAAGCTCTACACCTATCCCCTACATACAAAGAGGGCGTACGCATTAGCGTACGCCCTCTTACCTTAATCAGCGGCTTCCTATCCTCCCAAGGGGCCTCCCCCTAAGTACTTTCGGCGTTTGTAGGCTTAACTGCTGTGTTCGGTATGGGAACAGGTGGACCCCTACAGCCATCACCACTGAATCTTCAGAGCCTGTGCCCTGACAACTACAGAAACGTAAGTCTCTTCCCTTATACTGCTCTTATCTTCGTAAGATAAGTCCTCGGCCTATTAGTACCGGTCCGCTCCATGCATTGCTGCACTTCCACTCCCGGCCTATCAACCATGTCGTCTTCATGGGGCCTTACTTGCTTATGCAATGAGAAACCTCATCTTTAGGCTGGTTTCACGCTTAGATGCTTTCAGCGTTTATCCGTCCCGAACGTAGCTACTCGGCTGTACGCCTGGCGGCATAACCGATACACCATTGGTTCGTCCACTCCGGTCCTCTCGTACTAGGAGCAGCCCCTTTCAAGTTTCTTGCGCCCGCGATGGATAGGGACCGAACTGTCTCACGACGTTCTGAACCCAGCTCGCGTACCACTTTAATGGGCGAACAGCCCAACCCTTGGGACCTACTACAGCCCCAGGATGTGATGAGCCGACATCGAGGTGCCAAACCTCCCCGTCGATATGGACTCTTGGGAGAGATAAGCCTGTTATCCCCAGGGTAGCTTTTATCCGTTGAGCGATGGCAATTCCACTCTCTACCACCGGATCACTAAGCCCGACTTTCGTCCCTGCTCGACCTGTCCGTCTCGCAGTCAAGCTCCCTTCTGCCTTTACACTCTTCGCGCGGTTTCCGTCCGCGCTGAGGGAACCTTTGGGCGCCTCCGTTGCTCTTTCGGAGGCGACCGCCCCAGTCAAACTGCCCGCCTGAGACTGTCCGCAGCCTCGTTACGGCTCTCGTTAGAATTTCAATAAAACAAGGTTGGTATCCCACCATCGACTCTGCGTACACTGGCGTGCGCGCTTCTACGTCTCCCAACTATCCTGTACATCTTCTACCAAAATTCAATCTCAGGTTACAGTAAAAGCTCCATGGGGTCTTTCTGTCCAGTCGCGGGTAACCTGCATCTTCACAGGTACTTCAATTTCACCGGGTCCCTCGTTGAGACAGTGCCCAAATCGTTACACCTTTTCGTGCGGGTCGGAACTTACCCGACAAGAATTTCGCTACCTTAGGACCGTTATAGTTACGGCCGCCGTTTACTGGGGCTTCAATTCTCTGCTTCGCCTTACGGCTAACACGTCCTCTTAACCTTCCAGCACCGGGCAGGTGTCAGCATCTATACATCAGATTTCTCTTTAGCAGACGCCTGTGTTTGTGGTAAACAGTCGCTTGGGCCTCTCTTGTGCCACCCATTCCCGCTCCGGATGTTTCTTTCCTTCACGTACTCTGGGTTATCCTTTTTCCCGAAGTTACGGATACATTTTGCCGAGTTCCTTAACGAGGGTTTTCCCGCACCTTAGAATTCTCTTCTTGCCTACCTGTGTCGGTTTTGGTACGGGCGGCGTCGTCCTCACTAGAAGCTTTTTCTTGACAATTGAGTCCCGGTTCCTTCACCTGTATTTCTACAGGCTCCCTATCACTTCTCGGCTTTTAGAATACCGGATTTGCCTGGTATTCAACCTACCTGCTTAGACATGCTCTTCCAATCGCATGCGAACTTTCCTTCTTGTGTCACTCCATCGCTCAAACAGACGACGTCGGTACAGGAATTTCAACCTGTTGTCCATCTCCTATGCGTCTTCGCCTCGGATTAGGGTCCCGACTTACCCTGGGTCGACGATCGTTGCCCAGGAACCCTTAGGCTTTCGGTGGAAAGGATTCTCACCTTTCTTTTCGCTACTCATACCGGCATTCTCACTTCCTGCCTGTCCACCTGTCCTTCCGGTCAGGCTTCGCCCATGCAGGAACGCTCCCCTACCCATGTATTTACATACATGCCAAAGCTTCGGTTCCGTACTTTAGCCCCGGTCATCTTCGGCGCAGAGTCTCTCGACCAGTGAGCTATTACGCACTCTTTTTAATGGTGGCTGCTTCTAAGCCAACATCCTGGTTGTTTTCGAAACTCCACATCCTTTACCACTTAGTACGGCATTGGGGACCTTAGCTGTTGGTCTGGGCTGTTTCCCTCTTGACTACGGGTCTTATCACTCGCAGTCTGACTCCCATGGATAAGTACAGCCATTCGTAGTTTGATTAGGTTCGGTAGCCGGATAGGCCCCTACCCTGTTCAGTGCTCTACCGCCTGCACTCTTGCCATGAGGCTAGCCCTAAAGCTATTTCGGGGAGAACCAGCTATCTCCACGTTCGATTGGCATTTCACCCCTATCCACACCTCATCCAAAAGCTTTTCAACGCTCACTGGTTCGGTCCTCCACACATTTTTACCTGTGCTTCAACCTGGGCATGGATAGATCACTGTGGTTTCGGGTCTATTCCATCCGACTTGTCGCCCTATTCAGACTCGCTTTCGCTTCGGCTCCGCGTTTTCCGCTTAACCTCGCCGGATGAAATAACTCGCCGGTTCATTCTTCAATAGGCACGCCGTCGCACTCATACGGTGCTTCGACTGCTTGTAGACATACGGTTTCAGGTTCTCTTTCATTCCCCTCCCGGGGTTCTTTTCACCTTTCCCTCACGGTACTATGCGCTATCGGTCCATATCAGTATTTCGCCTTGGAGGGTGGTCCCCCCTGCTTCCCACAAGGTTCCTCGTGCCCCGTGGTACTCTGGATACTACCCCATACCCTTCTTTACGTCTACCGGGCTCTCACCGTCTCTGGCTCAGGTTCCCACCTGATTCGACTTCATCCGGGTACTTGTTGGTAGTCCTCAACCCCGGTGCGGTTTCCCGCTCCGGTTTGGGCTTTGCCCGCTTCGCTCGCCGCTACTGGGGGCATCTCTTTTGATTCCTCTTCCTCCGGCTACTTAGATGTTTCAGTTCACCGGGTGCCCTCCTCCCATTCGAGAGGTGACAGTACTACTACTGCCGGGTTTCCCCATTCGGAAATCTGCGGGTCTCTGGTTACTTGCACCTCACCGCAGCTTATCGCAGCTTATCGCGTCCTTCTTCGGCTGATATGGCCAAGGCATCCGCCGTACGCCCTTACTTACTTAACTTACCTTTTGAGTTTTCTAAGGTTTGAACTCTCTAATTTCTTAAAGAGGTCTTTTTTTCGTTTCTTACGTTTTCATGTAGTTGTCAAGGTACAGTTGAAAGGATTGACCTTTCAAAACTAAACAATACAAATCCAATGCCACAGTGCCGACCTAAAGATGGAGACATGTACAGGCCGTAGCCTCTACACTCTCATATATCCCTAGAAAGGAGGTGATCCAGCCGCACCTTCCGATACGGCTACCTTGTTACGACTTCACCCCAATCATCGCCCCCACCTTCGACGGCTGGCTCCTTGCGGTTACCTCACCGGCTTCGGGTGTGAATGACTTTCGTGGTGTGACGGGCGGTGTGTACAAGGCCCGGGAACGTATTCACCGCAGTATGCTGACCTGCGATTACTAGCGATTCCTGCTTCATGTAGGCGAGTTGCAGCCTACAATCCGAACTGAGACTCTGTTTTTGGGGTTTGCTCCGGATCGCTCCTTCGCTTCCCTCTATTAAGAGCCATTGTAGTACGTGTGTAGCCCAAGCCATAAGGGGCATGATGACTTGACGTCATCCCCGCCTTCCTCCGCATTGTCTGCGGCAGTCTCTCCTGAGTCCCCACCTTTACGTGCTGGTAACAGAAGATAGGGGTTGCGCTCGTTGCGGGACTTAACCCAACATCTCACGACACGAGCTGACGACAGCCGTGCACCACCTGTTTTCTCGTCTTCCGAAGAAGAACAGAGTATCTCTACTCCTTGCGATCAATGTCAAGGCTTGGTAAGGTTCTTCGCGTTGCGTCGAATTAAACCACATACTCCACCGCTTGTGCGGGCCCCCGTCAATTCCTTTGAGTTTCAACCTTGCGGCCGTACTCCCCAGGCGGGGTACTTATTGCGTTAACTCCGGCACAGAAGGGGTCGATACCTCCTACACCTAGTACCCATCGTTTACGGCCAGGACTACCGGGGTATCTAATCCCGTTCGCTCCCCTGGCTTTCGCGCCTCAGCGTCAGTTTTCGTCCAGAAAGCCGCTTTCGCCACTGGTGTTCCTCCTAATATCTACGCATTTCACCGCTACACTAGGAATTCCGCTTTCCTCTCCGATACTCTGAGCTTCCCAGTTTCCATCCCATCACGGGGTTAAGCCCCGCACTTTTAAGACAGACTTAAGAAGCCGCCTGCGCGCCCTTTACGCCCAATAATTCCGGACAACGCTTGCCACCTACGTATTACCGCGGCTGCTGGCACGTAGTTAGCCGTGGCTTTCTCTTACGGTACCGTCACTTCTTATGGGTATTAACCACAAGATTTTTCGTCCCGTATAACAGAGCTTTACAACCCGAAGGCCGTCTTCACTCACGCGGCGTTGCTCCGTCAGGCTTTCGCCCATTGCGGAAGATTCCCCACTGCTGCCTCCCGTAGGAGTCTGGACCGTGTCTCAGTTCCAATGTGGCCGTTCATCCTCTCAGACCGGCTACTGATCGTCGCCTTGGTGGGCCGTTACCCCTCCAACTAGCTAATCAGACGCAAACCCCTCCTCCGGCGATAGCTTATAAATAGAGGCCATCCTTTCTTCCGATAGTCATGCGACTTTCGGAACGTATTCGGTATTAGCAGCCGTTTCCAGCTGTTGTCCCCATCCGTAGGGCAGGTTGTTTACGCGTTACTCACCCGTTTGCCACTAGATTGTAGAAAAAGCAAGCTTTCTCTACGCTCTCGTTCGACTTGCATGTGTTAAGCACGCCGCCAGCGTTCGTCCTGAGCCAGGATCAAACTCTCCATGATATTATGGAAAGAGCTCTTTTTGGCTCGTCCTTACTTATTGTTTGTTCATACTTACTCAATGAAATCTTATATACATAAGACCTCGCACTCTGGCGTTCATTTGGTTTGTATTGTTCAGTTTTCAAAGGTCACTCGCCGTTTGGCGACTCGTTTATCTTACCGCATTCGCCTTCTCTTGTCAACCTCTTTTTATCTGTTTTTCCGTTTTATACATAAAAAGTACGGGGTATACAAGATTTTGTATACCCCGTACTCTATGCACCCCTATTCGTCGATATCTACAATCTTCGACGGATTCATAATATTGTTCGGATCGAGGGCTTTTTTAATGGCTTTAATAATATTGCGTTCCCCTTCCGGCGTATGACGCTTGAATTCTTTCAATTTCTTATATCCTACGCCGTGTTCACCCGACATCTTACCGCCCAAAGCATAGACTTCCTTAAAGAGATCGGCATGGAAGGCTTCCATCTTTTCCATCCACCCTTCAGGCGACAAGCCGTCCTTATTCAAGGGCAATACGTGAATATTGCCGTCGCCGATATGGGCAACCGTAACAGTGTAAAGACCGTGTTTTTCTTTTAAGGCCGGCAGCTTGGATGTAATTTCGGCAATCTTGTCCAAGGGTACGACAAAGTCTTCGGCAACAAACATAATATCGATGTCTCTCGCCGCTTCGGCAAATTGGCGGCGGCAACCCCAAATGCGTTCATCCGCCGCAATAACATCGACGGCACCGCATGCTTCACAAACATCGCCGGCCTTTTCCATCTTTCTGTCCAACTCATCTTCATCAAAAGTTTCTACCGTTACGATAACATAGCAGACCCCTTCATCTACATGGGGCAATGTAATATCGCAATAGTTTGACGAAATTTTCAATGCTTCATTATCCATGTATTCAATGCTGGTCGGTTCAATCCCCGCTTTGAGCAACTTGTTCGGCAAGGTAAAGGCTTCGTCGTCAGTCTTAAAAATAGATACCAGGTCAAACTTATAGGGCGGTAAAGGACGAAGTTTCAACGTGACTTCCGTAATAATCCCCAAGGTGCCTTCAGAGCCGCAGAAAAGCTGTTCCAGACAGTAGCCGGTCGAACATTTTTGTAAGCGGCCGCCGATATCTACAATATCCCCTGTCGGGGTAACCACCTTCATGCCGTAAATTTGATTTCTCGTCGTACCGTATTTAACAGCCTTATTGCCGCCCGCATTGGTTGCCACATTACCGCCGATTTGACAGCTGTCGGCACTACACGGATCTCCGGCATATAAAAGCCCCCGTTGACGACACTGTTCCTGTATTTCACTGGTCCGAACGCCCGTCTGAACAACGGCGTACAAATTATCTTCATCCAGTTCCAGAATCTATTCATTCTGTCGAGTTCCATAACCAACCCGTGGTGAATGGGAATAGCTCCACAGGCAACGCCCGATCCGGCGGCACGCGGCGTAATAGGAACTAGGTGTTCATTGGCAAGTTTCACAACGGCCGCTACTTGTTCCGTCGTTTCCGGGAAAACGACCACTTCCGGTGTACGGAACCAGTAGGAGTTCCCTTCTTCATCCGTTTGGAAGGTCAGAAGTTTTTCCGGGTCCGTCGTAACTCCCTTTTCTCCTAAAATACTACGCAATTTTTCAACAAATTCCGGTGTAACCTTATTGAATTTAGACATGATTTCATTCCCTCCGTTTACATTAAGCCGTTTTAATCTTACTGTCCCATGCCGCCCGCTTTAGTATCGCGACCGGCCCACACAGAAGCTATAAACGAACAACAAATAGTAGTCCATACGACACCGATGGCCCCCGGCAAGGCTGCCACGGGATCGAAGTACTGTACGGCCAGTGCTACGGCTAAGGCCGTATTCTGAACGCCGACAACAAAGGTCATGGCTTTACCCTTTTCAGCCGGCATACGCAAAAGTTTGGATATGAAAAAACCGAGTGCCAAACCGCAGAAGGTATACAATACCAGTGCCACAGCCGCTTCCAGTGCTACTGCCTGTAATAACTTGACGTTTAAGGCCACGACAACCAGCGTTACCGTAACGATGGCAAAAATAGTTGTCGCCGGCACGAGTGCCAAAATAGTATCCATATACTTCGCTGCCGCTTTACGAATGACCAGTCCGAGTACCACCGGTACAATGACGATTTTAATAATGCTCATAAACAACGCCATTCCGTCAACATTCATATACGTTCCGGCATAAAACATCAACAAGGTCGGCATGACAAGAGGTGCCAACATAGTGCTGATACTGGAAATAGTAACGGATAACGCCTTATCCCCTTTTGCCAGAAAGGTCATGACATTCGACGTCGTTCCCGTCGGCGAACAGCCCAACAGTATAAGTCCCACTGCAAGCATGGGAGACAATCCCAAAATCTTACCTAAGCCGATCCCGACCAAGGGCATACATATATATACAGTAAGAATACCGATAATAACATCCTTCGGTCGTAATATAATCAGCTTAAAGTCCTGTGGGGTCATCGAAAGTCCCATGCCGAGCATAATTAAACTCAGACAGGGAGAAATCACTACCTTGTAATCGCGAAACATGTGCGGCCACATGTAAGCGATAGCGGCCGATATGATAACCCATAAAGGCACATATTTAGCCATGAAGGCAATACACTTTTTCCAATCACCCATAGCATCCCCTCCTAATATATATTTATAAGTACGAAATAATTATATCAAAGAGGCGTCCCAGGATAAATAGGAATAAACGGCTTATTTGTCATTTATATAACGATTACTTTCTTCTTGCCGTTTATGCAAAATACGCTTAAACGTTTATCTTTATACAAAAAGGCATTTCTTGCCGTAAAGCAAAAAAATGCCTTTTTTTACATTCTAAATCAGCGTATCTTGGACCGGTTCATCGCTTCCTTCAACGGAAATCGTATCGAGAGCGGCCACTTTATCGTTTTCTTCAAGTCGCTGAATCTTGACTCCCGACGTATTGCGTCCCTTCTTAACACCGATACTTTCAATATCCGTGCGAATGACGATGCCGTTTGAAGTAATGAGTATGAGCTCTTGCGTATTCCGAACAACTTCAACACCCACAATGACCCCGGTCTTCGGCGTAATCTTAAAGTTTTTTACGCCCTTACCGCCACGACGCTGAACCTTATAGGCATCTACGTTATTGCGCTTGCCGAAGCCTTCTTCACTGACTGTAAGCACTTGTGAATCATCGGCCAGGATATCGGCACCGATAACCATATCGTCTTCAGCAAGAGTGATGCCGCGAACACCGCGCGTATTTCTGCCCATGGGGCGTACATCCGTTTCTTTGAAGCAAATGGCCATGCCCTGCTTCGTAGCCAGGATGATATTCTGATCACCCTTGGTCATGCGAACCTTAGCCAGGTGGTCACCTTCCATAAGCGATATAGCAATGAGACCGTTACGACGTACATTACTGAATTCCTGTAAGGACGTCTTCTTTACAAGGCCCCGTTCTGTCGCCATGAACAAGTTTGCCTGCGGATCGACCTGGTCAACATCAATCAACGCGTTTACTTTTTCCCCTTGTGACAGAGGCAAAAGGTTAATAGCCGCAATGCCCTTGGAGTTTCGGCTGTTTGCTTCGGGAATTTCATAAGACTTCAAGCGATAGACGCGACCGAAGTTGGTAAAGAAAAGCACCGTATTATGAGCCGACGTATATAAAAGATGGTTAACCGCATCTTCATCCTTCGTCGCCATTCCCTTTATGCCGCGACCGCCTTTATTTTGCGTATGATACACATTGGCATTAATGCGTTTAATATAGCCGCGTCTGGTCAGGGTCAGCACCATACGTTCATTAGGAATGAGGTCCTCTACATTTAATTCCGACGTATCCGCTTCAATCTGTGTGCGGCGTTTATCGGCATACTTCTTTTTCGTTTCCAGAAGTTCATCTCTGATAATACCCATGAGTTTGTGTTCATCAGCCAAGACACTACGCAAGTAATCGATTGTCTTTTCCAGTTCGGCATATTCTTCCTGAATCTTGTCACGTTCCAAACCGGTCAAGCGACGTAAACGCATATCCAAAATGGCAATGGACTGCTTTCGCTCAAATCGAATTTACTCATTAAGGCATTCTTGGCAATTTCATCCGTAGCCGATTCACGAATCGTCTTAATGACTTCATCTATGTGATCGAGGGCAATGAGCAACCCTTCCAAAATGTGCGCCCGCGCTAAGGCCTTATCCAGTTCAAAACGACAACGTCTGGTAACGACGACCTTGCGATGTTCCAAATAATAAGACAACACTTCGCGCAACGTCAGTACCCGCGGATGTCCGTCCACAAGAGCCAACATGATAACGCCGAACGTTTCTTGCAGCTGTGTATGTTTATATAATTTATTGAGAATAATATCGGGATTTACGTCGGCACGCAATTCAATGACGATCCGCATACCTTTACGGTCCGATTCGTCACGTAATGCCGTAATGCCGTCAATATCCTTATTGCGCGACAAATCGGCAATACTTTCGATAACTCGGGCCTTATTGACCTGATAGGGAATCTCCGTAATGACAATGCGATTCTTCCCTTTGGACATCGGTTCAATTTCGGCGCAAGAGCGCATCTTCACACTACCACGACCGGTCGAATACGCTTTAAGTATGCCTTCACGACCGAGAATCTTAGCGCCCGTCGGAAAATCAGGACCCTGAATCTTTGTCATCAACTGATCCAACGTTACATCCGGATCATCAATCATCATGACAAGCCCATCAATTACTTCCCCTAAATTATGAGGAGGTATATTTGTCGCCATACCGACGGCAATCCCTGCCGAGCCGTTTACCAGGAGGTTCGGGATTTTAGCGGGAAGTACGGTCGGTTCCTGTAAGGAGCCGTCATAGTTCGGCATGAATCGACAGTCTCTTTGTCGATATCCGCCAGCATTTCGCCCGTAATCTTTGCCATACGTACTTCAGTGTAACGCATGGCAGCCGCCGAGTCGCCGTCTACGGAACCGAAGTTCCCATGACCGTCTACTAAGGGATAACGCGTCGAAAAATCCTGTGCCAAGCGAACGGTCGCATCATACACGGAACGGTCCCCGTGCGGATGATACTTACCTAATACTTCACCGACAATACGTGCCGACTTCTTATACGGTTTATTAGGTGTCATACCGGCTTCGTGCATAGCATACAAAATGCGGCGATGAACGGGTTTTAACCCGTCTCGTACATCGGGCAACGCACGCGTAATAATAACACTCATGGCGTAGTCGATATACGAATTTTGCATTTCGTGTTCCAAGCACACGGGTAACACTTTATCAAATTGCTGTTCGTCCACAATGTCACCTCAACTAACCAAAACGTTTTCTTAAAAACAGCAGCTCATAACCGCCGTTATGAGCATATCCGTTTTATTATAGCAAATACGGTCGATTTTGAACAGGTTTACGTAGCTCGTCATTTACAAAGACTCGGCTCTGTCAAGGAAGGACCGTATAATTTCGCAAGAAGCGTGGAATTTTTCCGCTTCTTCGGGTAATAAAGGAACCTCGATGATTTCTTCAATGCCGTTTTTTCCTAAGACACAAGGTACGCCGGCTACGACATCTTTTTCCCCGTACTGACCCGTAAGAACGGTCGAACACGGCCAAATCAACTTTTGATCATGAAAAACCGCACGAATCAACATGAGCGCCGCATTGGCGATGCCAAACTCCGTACAACCCTTAAAGTCCACCTCTATATCGCCGGCCCGTTTAACGCGAGTCTGCAACTCATCCAAATCCGTATCAGCTAATTCCGGCTTGCTCTTAATTACATCCGTAAAGGGACGGCCGTTAATACGTACCGTCGACCAGGCGATAAATCCCGAATTACCGTGTTCTCCGAGACAAAATCCCTGTATGGAACGGCGGGCATACCCGGTAAGATTGCCGATAACACGAATAAGTCTGTATGTTTCCAAGCTCGTTCCCGTGCAGAAACAACGACTTGCTTCCCACTTCATAGCCCGACGAATATATTCGCAAATAATATCTGCCGGGTTGGAAATATTAATCATAATACCTTTGAAATCCACTGTCTTTAATCGGTTTACCACTTCATCAGCCATACGAATGGAATCGTCAAACATATCCAATCGAGTTTCTCCGGGTTGCGGCTACGGCCGAAGGCCGTAACCAGTATATCCGCATCGTTCAACTCTTCATATCCGCCGGCACGAATAACCGTATCACGACCGCAAGCCGCTCCGGTTACGGCATCGTCCAGATCGAAAGGCCTGACCGACAGCCTTGTCTTTATCTATATCGATAAGAACGATGTCATCCGCTTCACCCGACTGAATCAACGCCAATGCTACATGTGAACCTACGTGTCCTGCTCCTACAATAACGACTTTCCGAGTATCATACATCTGTTACGTCCCTCCGGTTTTATATTATTTGAAATATTCCGTACCTGCTGCAAAGATGGGTTGTACCTTATTACCGTCAATATTTCTGAACATCGTTTCACCCGTATATCGTTCCGTATGTGCCATCTTTCCGAGAACACGACCATCGGGACTGGTAATACCTTCAACGGCAAATACCGATTGATTCGGATTAAACGTACTGTCATAAGTAGCCTTACCGTTCAAATCTACATACTGAGTTGCAATCTGGCCCTTAGCCGCCAGTTGCCGAATCTGTTCGGGCGATGCGACAAAACGACCTTCACCGTGAGAGATCGCCACCGTATGTATATCACCGGCTCTTACATTGGAAAACCACGGCGACATGACGGATACTACCTTCGTATCGACCATGCGCGACAAGTGGCGACCAATGGTATTATACGTAAGCGTCGGACTGTCGGCCTTTAGAGGCTGAATATGTCCGTACGGTAACAGGCCAAGTTTAATTAAGGCCTGGAAGCCGTTGCAAACACCGAGAACCAAGCCGTCCCGCTTATACAGCAAGGACTCCAAGGCTTCCGCTAAGGCCGGGTTACGGAATAAGGTAGCAATAAACTTGCCCGACCCTTCCGGTTCGTCACCGGCACTGAAACCGCCGGGGAACATAATAATCTGCGCTTGCCCAATGCGCCTTCTCATTTCTTCAATAGAGTCTTCTAAGGCCTGCGGCGTTTCATTGCGAATAATAAAGGTATCCGTCACGGCCCCGGCCGCTTCAAAGGCATCTGCCGAATCGTATTCGCAGTTCGTTCCCGGGCAAACGGGAATAAAGACGCGAGGCTTGCCGAATGATTCGCTCCGTTTCGGGCCGTACGTTGTATAAAGAGGTAATTCGGCACTTCCATCCGCAGATTGGCTCTGTAAGGGGAAAATACGCGATAAAGTTTTTTCCCAAGCAGCCTGCAATTCTGATAAGGAAATACGCACGTCTCCTGCAACGGCTGCGGGCTCTTCAATCGTCTGAGCCACGACGGCAACGGCATTGAGCTGACGAGCCCATTGAGCCCCTTTTTCAGCATCCGTTTCCACTACAATCGCTCCATACCGAAGTGCGAATAGGTCTTCAGAGCTTACGTCCGAAGAGACCGTAAAGCCGATCCCGTTGCCGAAAGCCATTTCCGCAAGCGTGGCTGCCAACCCGCCCTTGCCGACGGCACGTGCACTGTAAATATCTCCTGACACCATGTGTTCATGAATAAAGTCGCAGTGCTGACGGAATACGGCCCAATCCAAAACAGCATCTTCGCCGCGGCGAACATCAAAGAGAACCACTGCATGTCCGGCCTTTTTAAATTCGGGTGAAACAATGTGTTTTGCATTTTCCGTCGTTACGGCAAAGGATACCAACGTCGGCGGAACCGTCAGCTGTTCAAAAGTACCGCTCATGCTGTCTTTACCGCCGATAGCCGCAATTTGCAGTTCCTTCTGAGCCGTATACGCCCCCAGCAGAGCTGCCACGGGCTCACCCCAAGCCCGAGCATCCGTACCGAGGCTTCTGAAAAATTCCTGTAGCGTTAAATACGCTTTTGTACGGTCGCCCCCTAAGGCCACTAACTTCGCTACAGACTGAACGACAGCATATAAAGCGCCATGGAAGGGGCTCCATGATGCCAACTCGGGATCATATCCGTGGGTGAAAACACTGGCTGTTTCCGTCTTTTGTCCCACACCTACGGGAATACGTGCAACCATACCTTCAACCGGAGTCTTTTGGTATTTTCCGCCGAAGGGCATGAGAACTGTACGGGCACCGATAGTGCTGTCAAAGCATTCCGCAAGGCCCTGTTCAGACGCTATATTCAATGAACCCATGGTGCTTAGCCATGTGTCCTTAATATCTGTTACGACAGGTGCCGTAAAGAAATCTTCCTCTTTCGGATTTTGTACGACAGCCTGACGGTGCTGCATGACACCGTTTGTATTCAGAAACCGGCGAGATAAATCTACGACATCCTTGTTTCGCCACTTCATAACCAGACGATTCGTATCCGTGACGGTAGCAACTACTGTTGCTTCCAAATTCTCTTCCGTCGCATAAGCCATAAACTTTTCTACATCTTTAGCCGCAACGACAACGGCCATACGTTCCTGCGATTCGGAAATAGCCAATTCCGTTCCGTCAAGCCCCTCATACTTCTTAGGTACCGCATCCAGACAAATGTCGAGGCCGTCCGTCAACTCGCCGATAGCCACGGAAACACCGCCGGCACCGAAATCATTGCACCTTTTAATAAGAGTTGTGACTTCCCCGCGTCTGAATAAGCGCTGAATCTTTCGTTCCGTAAGAGCATTACCCTTTTGCACTTCCGCCCCGCTCGTTTCCAAGGACGTAAGCGTATGCTTCTTAGAAGAGCCCGTAGCTCCGCCCATGCCGTCACGACCGGTCTTACCGCCCAAAAGAATAACTACATCGCCGGGTTGCGGTTCTTCACGAACTACATTGGCACGCGGTGCCGCCCCTAAAACAGCCCCGATTTCCATGCGTTTGGCTATAACCCGGGATGATAATATTCCTTAACCTCTCCCGTCGCCAGCCCGATCTGATTGCCGTATGAACTGTAGCCTTTGGCTGCACCCGTCGTAATCGTTCTCTGCGGCAACTTTCCGGGAATCGTATCTTTTACGGCTTGCCTGGGATCCCCGGCACCGGTCACACGCATAGCCTGGTATACATACGCACGTCCGCTTAAAGGATCGCGAATGCACCCTCCCAAGCACGTAGCCGCACCACCGAAAGGTTCAATTTCAGTCGGATGATTATGCGTTTCGTTCTTAAAGAGGAGGAGCCACTCTTCCTGCCTACCGTCTACATCGACAGGGACGATAATAGTGCAGGCGTTAATTTCGTCCGATTCATCCAAATCCTGCAACTTTCCTGCCGCTTTCAGTTCCTTAACGGCAATGGTCGCCATATCCATTAAAGTCTGCGGTTTTTTGCGTTTTAAAGCTTCTCGTGTCGTTTTATATGTTTCGTAAGCACGGCGAACAGGCGCCGCAAAGGTTCCGTTTGCGAAGGCAATATCCGTGAGTTCCGTCATAAAGGTCGTATGACGGCAATGATCGGACCAATAGGTATCGATAACACGAATTTCCGTCATTGTCGGATTCCGTTTTTCTTCATCACGGAAATAGTCGCGGCAAAACAGCAGGTCTTCATAGCTCATAGCCAGGGACAAGCTGTTTCTGAGTTCCTTAAGCTCTTCATCGGACATCGTGATAAAACCGTCTATAACAGGTACGTCCGCCGGCTCTTCCCAAGCCGTTTCCAAGGTTTTCACTTCTGCTAAAGAGGCCTCTCTCGCTTCAACGGGGTTGATGCAATATTGTTTGATTATTTTCTTATCTTCATCCGTCAGATCGCCGGTAAACACAAAAACTCGAGCTGTCCGTACAACAGCATCGTTTTTCATGGTCAACATTTGCAAGCATTGCATAGCCGAATCGGCCCGTTGGTCATACTGACCGGGCAGATATTCAATAGGCAACACAAAAGCCCCGTCGGATACGGGCAGGGTATCGTACACCGCATCCACAGGGGGTTCGGAAAAAATCATATCCTTGGCTGCCGCAAAGGCCGCATCGTCAAGACCGCTCAAATCGTAGCGATTGTACAAACGAACGTCCTTAAGTCCGTCAATCAGCAGGTTTTCTTTCAAGTCCGCATACATGCGTCTTGCTTCATGTGCGAATGCATCTTTTTAGCAACGTATAAACGACGAATGGATTGCATCGAGTGACCTCCTCAAGTCGATAAATAATTTACTCGTATAGATTATTATACGGCTATACGTCTGTTACTGGCAAGGCAAAAGGCCGCTGCCTATGGACAAAATACGCCTCTATGTGTAAGATGTGTACCAATGAGAGGAGCTGTTACTATTGAAACGTGAATTACCTAAAGCCAATGAGGTGTGGCGACATTTTAAGAATAAATTGTATTTGATCGTGTCTATTGCCACTCATTCGGAAACTCGAGAGCCTTATGTCGTCTACAAGGCCTTATACGACGATTATGCAGATTATATTCGCCCTCTGGATATGTTTATGAGCGAGACGGACAAGACCAAGTACCCTCAGGCCGAACAACACTGGCGCTTTGAAAAGGTTGCCGACGCAGCTGCTACGGACCCTTACCGCCATGCGGACAGGAGGTAGCTTATGCGCTCACAATTTTTTGACGGCTTCAATTTTAATGATAAGAAATATAGTCTGGTAGCTATTGAAAAGCCTGAAGAACTGTTCAATATAAAAAAACTTCCTTTACGGCCTACGGTTTTTGACGAATCCTGCCTGCGCGGCTACTCGGCTGTTTATCGGCTGGACGATGAAAAGCAGCTTATCCTTTCGCAGTTATTTACCAATAACGGTAACGATGAAGCCCCCACTCTCTTCGGAGTAGAACCCGTTTCTTTCCATTCTCCTGCCGGCAATGTACGCTACGACTTGGAAAGACCCGTGAACTATACAGGGTCCTTCTTGATTGCCTACAAGTTTATTCACGAATTTTTTACCCCCTTCGGCTACCAACTCCCCCATGCCTTCGAAACCGTATACGAGTTAACCTTTGACAACGGCGTGTTTACCCGCGTAGAGGATCGCTCCGCAGCCGCCGCTCGCTTACGTACGGAATATGAGCCTCCTGTAAACGCCAAGAAGAAATTGCAATCGAAATTCGGCAATATATTTAAAGGAAAATCGGAAGAGTTCGGGTTCGACGATGATATTATTGCTCAATATATGGATATAAGCTACGATACAAAATATTTGTTTTAATATAACGCCTCCTGTCGGGAGGCGTTATTTACATTTCCGTATATCACCGAAAATCTCAGTAGCTTATAACCGACTTCAATGGTATTATGAGAATATCTATACAAAAAGGAGAGATTATAATGAGCCATACGATTAAAGGCTCGTCACCGCTTACGGTAATAAGGTGATAGATAACAGACGCTATTTACACGCACATCCGGAACTGTCCTTTCAAGAAACCGATACGGCTCACTGGATTCGCGAACACTTATCTGCCGCAGGCATTCCTATATTAGACGGAATTTCCGGCAACAGTACAGTCGGGTATCTCATCGGCTCACAGCCGGGGCCGTCCATCGGCTTACGCGCCGACATCGATGCTTTGGGACTTACGGAAGAAAGCGACTTTCCCTTTAAAAGTACGAAACCGGGCGTTATGCATGCCTGCGGCCATGATGCTCATACAGCTGTGCTCATGGGTGTTGCCGAAATTCTCGCCGCCCATAAAGATCTCATAAAAGGCACGGTATACTTTATTTTCCAACAAGGCGAAGAGTTTCTGCCCGGCGGCGCCTGCACCCTTGTTGAAGAAGGCATTGCCGACAAGGTGGATGCGTTTTTCGCTATTCACGTCGATGCCGAAAGACCCTTCGGATCTGTTGATGTTCTGGAAGGAACTCGCTCCGCCGCTATCGCCACTTTTGAAATTATCGTCACGGGTAAAGGCGGCCACGGCAGCACTCCCCATACAGCCAACAATCCCCTCTTACCGGCTTCCGATCTGATAGATGCCATCAGCATGATCCCCGCTATGAAATGTGGCCCCTTAGATAATGCGACAGTCAGTGTTACCTACTTACACAGCGGCACTCACGGCGTTGCCAACGTCATTCCTGAAACAGCGGTCTTAGGCGGCGCTGTACGCGTATTGGACACGCAGTTGCGCAGCTTTGTAACAGCGGAGATAAAACGCTTGGGAGAAACGATTCCCGCGGCCTACGCGTGCAGTTCGGGAGGTAACGATAGTCAACGGTTATCCGGCAGTTGTAAATGCGCCGGCTTGCGTTGCCGTCATGCAGGAATCGGCTCGTGAAATCGGTCTGGAAGTCGCTCACATCGACCCGCGGTTGGGCGGCGAAGACTTTGCTTATTACGGTATGAAAAAGCCGGCGGCCATCGCCTGGTTCGGCATGGCCGATGCAACGGGAAAGCACGCACCTACACCGCATCACAATCCGAAATTCCGCATTGATGATGAAACGGGGCTGCCGGCGGCCTTGGAATACATGCTCACCGTATATACCAAGGCTTGCGAGGCCTTCGCCGCTCATTAATGAATGCTCAAAGACAGGCAAAACGCCGACGATATATGTCGTCGGCGTTTTATATTCAGCCTTATTGGGGAGGCATAAACCCTCTTTCCATAGCCAAATAGGATTCATATCTTTCTTTTGCATCTTGTTCCGTCTTTTCAAACAGAGCTTCTGCCGAATCGGGGAAGGTCCGCAAGAGGGATGCGAATCGAGTTTCACCCATGAGGAAGTCGCGGAAGCTTTCCTTAGGCGGCTTCGAGTCGAGAATGAACGGATTCTTGCCTTCCTTCTTAAGAAGCGGGTTGTAACGCCATAAGTGCCAGTATCCGGCTTCTACAGCGCGTTTTTGTTCCAACTGGCTCTGTCCCTGGCCGATTTTCAGACCGTGGTTGATGCACGGTGCATAACCGATAATGAGGGACGGGCCGGGGTAAGCTTCCGCTTCCTGCAAGGCCTTCATAAACTGATTCTTATCGGCACCCATAGCGACCTGAGCTACATATACATAACCGTATGTCGCTTCCATGAGACCGAGATCTTTTTTCTTCGTCTTCTTGCCCGATGCTGCGAACTGTGCTACAGCTGCCGTCGGCGTTGCCTTAGAAGCCTGACCGCCCGTATTGGAATATACTTCCGTATCGAAGACGAGGACGTTAATGTCTTCGTTCATAGCCAAGACATGGTCAAGACCGCCGTAACCGATATCGTAAGCCCAACCGTCTCCGCCGAAGAGCCACTGACTGCGTTTTACAAGGAACTGCTTCATCTTATAAACACGTTCCAATTCAATATGGCCGTCTTTTTCAGCTTCCAACAGTGCCGTAACCTTTTCAGCCCGTTCGCGAGTACCTTCGCTTACAGCCATCTTTTCTTTCCATTCAAGGAGAGCCTCTTTCAAGGCCGTACTTGCAGCTGCGGATTTCAAAGCTTCTTCTACATAAGAAGCAAGGAGTTTGCGTTCCGCTTTTTCAGCAACCAACATACCGAAACCGTATTCGGCATTGTCTTCGAAAAGGGATGTTGCCCAAGCCGGACCGTGGCCCTTTTCGTTCTTCGTATAACCGCATGTCGGTGCACTGCCGCCCCATACGGACGAACAACCGTGTGCATTGGCAATCATCATACGATCACCGTATAACTGCGTAATAACCTTGCAATACGGAGTTTCGGCACAACCTGCACAAGCACCCGTAAACTCGAGCAAAGGCTGTTCAAACTGGCTGCCGATAACCGTTCCTTTATTAGCCGGATTGGGCTTATTCGGCACCTTAATAACATAATCCCAAATAACGGACTTGGGTTGTTCTTCATCGAAGGGTTCATGGTCAGGGCCTGTTTCGGGCAAACATGCGTACAGCTGCCGCAACCGAGGCAGTCCATGACGGAAACTACAATGCTGTATTTGTAATCGCCGGCCGTCTTAATAACCTTGTTCGTATAGCCTTCCGGAGCTTTAGCCGCTTCTTCATCCGTTAACAAGAAGGGGCGAATAGCTGCATGAGGACATACAAAGGAGCACTGATTACAACCGATACATTTTTCATTATCCCAACTGGGAACGAACATAGCCACGCCGCGTTTTTCTTCGGCACATGTGCCTGTCGGCCAGTGTCCGTCTTCAAAGCCGTCGAAAATACTTACAGGCAGGTCGTCACCTTCAAGACGATTTGTCGGCAACGCAAATTTCTTATAGAATTCGGAATGGCCGGACATATCGATTTCTTCATCAACAGCGTCGACCCAAGATGCGGGAACATCGATCTTAACAATATTCTTAAGTCCTTCATCAATAGCCGCATAGTTCTTGTTAACGACTTCCTGGCCTTTTTTACCGTACGATTTTACGACCGCTTCTTTCAATTTTTCGATAGCTAAATCTACGGGAATAACTTCAGACAACTTGAAGAATGCCGACTGCATAATCATGTTAATGCGTCCGCCCAAACCGATAGACTGAGCAATACCTACACCGTCAAGGATATAGAACTGAACCTCGTTTTTAGCGATAGAGCGTTTCATAGCCGCCGGCAATTTTTCTTCCAGTTCTTCCGGCTTCCAAACCGTATTAAGAAGGAAGGTACCGCCCTTTTTAATGCCTCTGAGCAAGTCATAGTTATATACATACGACTGTCTGTGACAAGCGATGAAATCGGCACTGTTTACCAAATAAGGCATATTGATAGGGCTGGAGCCGAAGCGTAAGTGAGATACGGTTACGCCGCCGGATTTTTTCGAATCGTAAGCAAAGTATGCCTGTGCATACATATCCGTGTTATCACCGATGATCTTGATAGCACTCTTGTTTGCGCCGACCGTTCCGTCAGAACCGAAGCCCCAGAACTTACAAGCTTTCAAGCCTTTAGCCGCCAAATTAACATCTTCTTTACGCGGTAAGGATTTAAAGGTTACGTCGTCGACAATGCTGAGCGTAAAGTCTGTCTTCGGTTCAGCTTCTTTCAGATTATCGAATACGGCAATAACGTCTGCCGGCAAGAATTCTTTGGAAGCAATACCGTAACGGCCGTTGTAAATCTTCGGACGAATGTCTGCACGTGCAAAGGATGCGGCTACACTGTGATACATAGGTTCGCCGTTGGCACCCGTTTCTTTGGTACGTTCAAGAACGGCAATTTTCTTAACGGTCTTCGGCAAGGCTGCCAAGAAATGTTTTTCCGACCAGGGACGGAACATGTGAACATTGATACAGCCCACTTTTTCGCCTTTTTCATTCAAATAGCGAACCGTTTCTTCAATGGTCTGAGCACCGGAACCGATGGCGATAATAACGTATTCCGCATCGGGTGCCCCCGTATAATTGAAGAGATGGTATTCACGACCGGTTATTTCATGAATCATCTGCATGTATTTTTCAGCTGTTTCGGGAACCTTGTCATAGAAACGGTTCAACGATTCTTTATGTTGCATATAAACTTCCGCCGGTTCACAGAAAGCTACCGCTTCGGGATTATCCGGATTCATCGCATGCTTGCGAAAAGCTTCAACTGCTTCCATATCGAGCATGGGGCGCAAGTCTTCATAATCAATAACTTCGATTTTCTGTAATTCATGGGATGTACGGAAACCGTCGAAGAAATTGATAATAGGTACACGACAGGAAATAGCCGTTGCATGTACGACAGCTGCCAAGTCCATAACTTCCTGTACGCTCGATTCGGCCATCATACAGATACCCGTACCGCGCATAGCCATAACATCGTCATGACCGGCGAAAATGGTATAGCCGTTAGAAGCAATAGTTCTGGATGCTGCATGGAATACGGCAGGCAGTAATTCCCCCGCCACCTTGAACATGTTGGAAAGCATGATCATCATGCCCTGAGACGACGTAAAAGTCGTCGTTAAGCACCGGCATTTAAGGCACCGTGCAAGGTACCGGCCGCACCTTTTTCAGACTGCATTTCCTGTACGAGAACCGGCACTCCGAAGAGATTCTTACGACCATGGGCCGACCATTCGTCAACGTGTTCAGCCATAGGCGAAGACGGCGTGATCGGAAATATAGGTGCTACTTCCGTGAAGGCATAGGCAATGTGAGCGGCCGCCTCATTGCCGTCCATTGTCTTAAATACTTTTTCCCGACTCATTTCTTTCACTCCTTTTTTAATTTTCCGTCTATCTTTCTTTTAAAGCATAGCTATTATGCTTTATCTTGATATTATTGTAGTCTAAAACGTTTATCTTCTCAACAAAAAGCCGCCACCTTCCGGAGCGGCCGGTTTTTGAATAAAAACTCAAAAAGAGAGAAAACGCGATAACAAAGGCATTTTCTCTCTTTTTATTCACTGGTACTAAAAAAAGTACCACATAATCTTAAGTTGTCAGTTTCCGCTTTATTTTGTCAGTCTTTCCAATGTACCGGCTATAACTTGGACAAGTTGGGCTACCGTGTCGAGTTCCACTCGTTCGTCCGCACTATGAATATCGTGAGTTTCGGGACCGACAGAAACGATGTCCAAGTCAGGATTCATAGCATAGAGGAACCCTGTTTCCAAGCCGCCGTGCATAGCTTCCACACGCGGTTCTTTACCCATTACGTCTTTATATGCATCAGCCATGAGAGCCTGCAACTTACTGTTTTTGCTTTCTGTCCAAGCGGGGAACGGCTTTTCTATGTGAACCTTCGTTCCCGTGCATTTTGCCATAATAGGCATGACGCGAACCAGAGCCTGCAGACGAGCGTCAGACGACGAACGGGGGAAGTACTGGAAGGCTAATACATCTTCACGAGTTTCAATCGTTCCGAGGCTGGCGGAAAGAGCCGGCAAACGCGGCAAGCGGCGATCCATAGCAAAGACGCCGCAATGGAGCAAGTTTATAACATCGACAATCGATGTCGTATCCTCTGCTGAAAGAACCGATTTCGGAAGATCCGCCGGCATAACTTCGAATACGGCATTCGGATCCGTTTCTCCGTAAACAAGATTAAAATCTTTTTCCGCTGCGGCCACCGTCGCCTTTACACGATCGACATCCTTTGCCGCTACTACTACGACTGCCGATGCATCGGACGGAATAGCATTAGCCGCAACACCGCCCTTATAATCGGCCAAAGCATACTCAACGCCGCCTTCAGACAAGCGATACAGGACATCGGCTACAGCCTTAATGGCGTTGCCGCGACCTTCATTAATAACTTCGCCCGAATGGCCGCCGGCCAAAGCATGGGCACGAACAGTCAATGCCGTATCGCCCGTCGGAGCACACCGGTGCAAGTCACGTGTAAACTCCATATGACAACTCCCGGCCGATGCGACACAAATAACATGAATCGATTCGGAGTCACAGTTAATAACATATTTAGCGTCTTTTACGTGGTCTGCCGAAAGAGATAAAGCACCGGTCATGTTCGTTTCTTCGTCGACTGTAAAGATAAGACGCAACGGGCCGTGCTGAATTTTTTGTTGTATGAGATAAAGCGAAATCGCTACAGCAATCCCGTCGTCCGCACCGAGACTCGTCCCGTCGGCACGCAGAATATTTCCTTCACGCACCAACTTAATCGGGTCTTTTTGCGGATCAAAGGCTACACCCGGCTTAGCTACGCAGACCATATCCATATGGCCCTGTAAAATCGTCAAAGGAACGTTTTCACAACCCGGTGTTGCCGGTACATCGGCAATAATATTATATATTTCATCTTGTCGAGCCTTTACACCCAGTTCGGCAAGACGGGCAACAATATAGTCACTTACTTCTTTTTCATGGTGAGACGGGCGGGGATGTTTGGCAAGCCCTTCAAACTCCGTCAATACGCCCGAAATAATTTCTTGTTCTGTCATAACAGCGACCTCCTTCGCTATGAGTCGAAAACTTGTATAAACCTATACTGTAATCGTCAATATTATAACATACTCATACCTTCCCGTCTTGTACTTAAACGCAACTACAGGCCCTATTGCTGACTTTTTCGGCATTATTCCGTCATCGTTTCGTGACAATAAGTATTCTTCTATAGTATACTATTTAGAACCGAATTGGATTTTTATCATATTTCATTAAGGAGGTAGAGTATATGAACTCTCAAAAAGATGTAACCGTATACCCGAGCCTACCGGAACTTACCTTCCGAGGGATGTTCCTAGGCATGCTCATTACGGTTATCTTCACGGCGTCCAATGTTTACTTGGGCCTAAAAGTAGGCTTGACGTTCTCATCATCCATTCCGGCCGCCGTCATTTCTATGGCTATTCTGCGCATGTTTAAAGATTCCAACATTTTGGAAAACAACATGGTCCAGACCCAGGCTTCCGCTGCCGGTACGCTGTCAGCCATCATCTTCATTCTTCCCGGCCTTTTAATGCTGGGCTACTGGCAGGGATTCCCCTTCTGGCAAACCATGGTTCTTTGTGCTTGCGGCGGCTCGTTGGGTGTCTTGTTCACCATTCCCTTACGTCGTGCCATGGTCGTAAACAGCGACCTTCCCTACCCTGAAGGTCTGGCTGCTGCGGAAATCCTGAAAATAGGATCCGCTTCTCATGACAATGACAAAAAAGCATCTAAGGACACGGGCATGAAAGATATCGTCAAAGGCACGTCGTTAGCAGGCTTAATCAGTCTATGTGCCAACGGTTTCCATGTTCTGTCTTCCGAATTCAGCTACTGGATGTCCTTCGGCAAAGTGACGACTCAGATTCCCTTGGGCTTCTCCATGGCCCTTCTCGGTGCCGGTTACTTAATCGGCATTGCCAGCGGCATCGCCATTTTGGTCGGTACGCTCCTGGCTTGGGGTGTCTTCGTTCCTTATTTAACTTCCACTTTATCGCCTGCTGAAGGCCAGACGGCTGCCGCCTTTGCTAAGGCCGTATGGGCTCAAAAAGTACGCTTTATCGGTGCCGGCACCATCGGCATTGCCGCCATCTGGACACTGATAAAACTACTGGGACCCGTTATCGACGGCATTAAAATGTCTATTAATGCGATTCGTGCCAACGACACGGCGGAAACAGGCTTTACACCATACGGACATCGACATGAGTCCCAAAGCGGTAGGACTGGTTTTCCTGGCTATTTTAGCCGGACTCTTCTTTACCTTCTACACTTTTGTCGCCGATGCGGCTCTGCCGGCAAGTGTAAGTATTACTTATATTGTCGTCGGTATTTTAATCGCCATTCTCATGGGTTTCTTTGTTGCAGCGGCCTGCGGTTATATGGCGGGCCTCATCGGTACCTCTGCAAGCCCCATTTCGGGTATCGGTATTCTCGGCATCATCGTTTCTTCTCTGGCCGTTCTTGCCTTGGGTAATGCTTTCAATATATTCGCTACGGCGGAAGGCGCAAAATTCGCTACGGCACTGGCTATCTTTATTACCAGTGTTATTGTCAGCATCGCCTCTATCTCAAACGATAATCTTCAAGACTTAAAGACGGGCTATATCGTCGGTGCCACGCCCTGGAAGCAGCAGGTAGCCTTAATTCTCGGGTCCATAGTCGGTGCTATCGCTATTGCCCCGGTTTTAAACCTGCTCTATCAGGCTTACGGCTTTACGGGAGCACTGCCTCGTGAAACCATGGATCCGTCACAGGCACTTGCCGCTCCTCAGGCAGTCCTCATGACGACCATCGCTCAAGGTATTTTCAGTTCCGATTTAGACTGGAACTTCATCCTCTTCGGTATTGGCGTGGGCGTCGTCGCAATTATTGTCGACATGCTTTTGCGCAAGAGCACAAAGTCTCTCGCTCTCCCGCCATTGGCTATCGGCATGGGCATTTATTTGCCTCCTACCTTGGAAGTTCCTCTGGTTATCGGTGCCGTTATCGGCTATTTCATTCACAAACACTTGCGTAATCGCGCTCAACAACGTAATCCCGAACATGTGGAGGAAGACGTAGACGCTTGCCATCAACGGGGCGTGCTCTTCGCTTCGGGACTTATTGTCGGCGAATCTCTCATGGGCGTTATTATCGCCATGATTATCGTCTTCTCCATTACAACCGGCGGCAGTGAAGATCCGTTAGCTCTCGTAGGCAAGGATTTCGCTAATACGGCCGATCTCCTCGGATTGGGCGTATTCGTTCTTTCCATCGTTTATTTCATCTATCACATCTTGTCGACGAAATTTACTCCGTCTGACAAATAACAGAAGGGATTTAAAGCCGTATGGCCGAAAGGCTATACGGCTTTTCTCTGTTCTCACCTTCCGCCATATGATAAAATATATAGATAGATTCATATATTGAGGTGATTTCAATGCAAGGACTGGCATTGTCTTTACAACAAAAACAAAAAACGACCCAGTTCCAGAAACTTGCCACAACATTGTTAACCCTTCAAGGACAAGACCTGGACGAGTATATACGACAGCAAAGTGATGAAAACCCGCTGATCGAAGTAGCTTACCCATCCCACCGCCCCGATACGGACCTGCCTATAGCCAAATTATCGGAAACGCCGCAAGAAAAGCTGAAGAATCAGCTTGCCTTACTTTCGTTACCCGTAACGATTCGAAAAATTGCCGAATTTATCATTGACTCCTTGGATGAAAAGGGTTTTTTTAAGGACGAAGATTTGCGAACGGCCGCTACCCTCCCCTTCAGTCGTTGGGATATTGGGCGCGCAACCATAGCCGTTCGTTCTCTCGATCCGCCGGGTGTCGGAGCGCGTTCGCTTTGCGACTCACTCATTATCCAAGCACGCCGCAAAAAAAACTGTCCACCCCATACATTACAGCTTTTAAAAAATCACTACGACAATTTTCTGAATGGCCGCTGGCAAGTTCTTCGTAAGGAATCAGGCATAACTAACGACGAATTATCAGAGGTTATAGCTTTCTTACGCACTCTGTCGCTGGTTCCCTTAGAGCAAACGCCTTCAACGGCATTGTGGGTCCGACCGGAAGGAGAACTGGTCATTGACACTAAAACCGCCTCCGTTCGCCCCATATTGTTCCAGGCCTGTCCGTCTGTACGCTTCCGTTCCGACTTGTATTCGAACTATCACAATGCCGGGGATAAGCCGACAAAGCTCTTTTTGAGTCACGCCAAACGTTCATATGTAACCCTACGTTCCGCCCTGGCTTATCGTTCCGATTCCATTCGCCGAGTTTTGGAAGTTATTGCAACCGAGCAGCAGGAATCATTGCTGACAGGGGCTCCTTTACAACCGTTAACACAACGCGATATTGCTTTACGGACGGGACTGAGCGAAACAACGGTGAGCCGAGTCTGTAAAAATCGATATATACTTTTTCGGAATCACACATATAAAATTCAACATTTTCTTTCTCGTGCTTACGAAAAAGATATAGGTTCCAGTATTTCCGACGATGAGGTAAAGCGAAAACTACTCTCCCTGATTGACAAGGAAGACCGTTCCAAACCCTATTCAGATAATGCTTTAACGAAACTTCTCGTCGCCCAAAACATCCCTATCGCCCGTAGAACGGTAACTAAACTGCGATTGCAACTGGGTATCCCCAACAGTACCATTCGAAAGGCTCATGATTCTTAATTGCTAAATCCACTGTAGAAGTATAATTTAAATATCCGCAAGGATACAGTTATTATACGTAATTAGCGGGGGATGATCTCATGGGTAAATTACAGTGGAAACGTGTTTACGACGCACCGGAAGAAAGTGACGGATACCGTATTCTTATTGATAGACTTTGGCCCAGAGGCATAAAAAAGGAAGCGGCCGAACTCTCCGACTGGGCCAAAGACATTGCTCCGTCAACGGACTTGCGCAAAAAGTACCATCACGGCGAAATTTCCTACGAAGATTTCGCCACCGCTTACGACAAGGAGTTATCCGAGAATCCGGGCTTACCGGCCTTTGCTAAAGAAATCAAAGATCACCTTCGTAACGGTAACGTAACACTCCTTTATGCCGGAAAAGATCCGGATAAAAGTCAGATTCCTACCTTAAGAGCTCATATTAATAAACATGAACACATTAGCTGAGAAAGGGTGTATTTACTAATGAAAGCACTGAAAATCGAAATGGTCGTAGGTCGTGAAATCATCGACTCTCGCGGCAATCCTACTGTCGAAGCGGACGTAATTCTTTCCGACGGAACCGTCGGTACCGGCGAGCTCCCAGCGGTGCGTCTACAGGTCAGTTTGAAGCCCTGGAGTTACGTGACGGCGACAAATCCCGTTTCGGCGGCAAAGGTGTCGGCAAGGCCGTGACAAATATTAACACGATTATTCGCGAAACTCTTGTAGGCATGAACCCTTGTGATGCTTACGCCATTGACCGCGCTATGATTGCCGCTGACGGCACGACGGATAAATCCAAACTCGGCGCCAATGCCATCTTAGCCGTATCCATTGCTACCGCCAAGGCAGCCGCAACAGCCCTCGGAATTCCCTTATATCGCTACATCGGCGGCATTAGCGGAAATCGCCTGCCCGTTCCGATGATGAATATTCTGAACGGCGGTGCTCACGCAGCCAATACGGTAGACGTGCAAGAATTTATGATTATGCCTGCCGGTGCCCCGTCCTTCCGTGAAGGCTTGCGTTGGTGCACAGAAGTATTCCATGCCCTGGCAGCCCTGTTGAAAGAAAAGGGTCTGGCTACTTCCGTCGGTGATGAAGGCGGCTTTGCTCCCGACCTGGCAAGCGATGAAGACGCTATCCAATACATTCTTGCTGCCGTAGAAAAAGCGGGCTATACACCGGGTAAAGATTTCGTTCTGGCTATTGATGCCGCATCCAGCGAATGGAAGAGCGGTAAAACCGGCGAATACGTCTTGCCTAAATGCGGTAAGAAATATACATCCGAAGAATTGGTCAACCACTGGAAATCCCTTGTCGAAAAATATCCTATTTATTCCATTGAAGACGGCCTGGATGAAGAAGACTGGGAAGGTTGGAAACATATGACGGAAGTACTCGGAGATAAGGTTCAACTCGTAGGCGACGACCTCTTCGTTACGAACACGCAACGTCTTTCCAAGGGCATTGCTCAAGGCAGCGCCAACTCTATCCTTATTAAACTCAACCAGATCGGGTCCCTTACGGAAACGCTTGACGCCATTAAGATGGCTCATCACGCCGGCTTTACGGCCATCATTTCCCACCGTTCCGGCGAAACGGAAGATACCACCATTGCCGACTTGGCAGTCGCTTTGAATGCGGACCAGATTAAAACCGGCGCTCCTAACCGAAGTGAACGCGTAGCTAAATACAACCGCTTGCTTCGCATCGAAGAAGAGCTGGGCGACAGTGCCGTATATCCGGGTTTCAACGCCTTCCAACAAAAACACTAATATAAAGTAAAGACGTATGGCTTAAGCCATACGTCTTTTTATTTGTCTACAAAACATACCTGCTTATATAACTTATTTATATCAAAATTAACATTTTTACAAATTATGAATATTATGTGTATTTTGATTGACATTCTACTCTGCCCAGTTGTATCGTATATACAGGAAGCTTTAAATATATTGATAGTCTAAAGGAGTTGACGTAATGAAAAGATTTTTACTGTTATTTGCAATGCTAGTTACGTTCATACTTGGCTCTACAGCAACTGCTTCAGCTGCAGAAAAGATTGAACTCGACATGACACCACGTGAACCGATTGCCGTATTCATACAATTAGACCCCAAAGGTGTCGGTAAGCCGCTTGAAATCAGTGAAGAAATGTACGGCAAAATAAAAGAAAAGCTTAATTCCGCACACAAAGAACCGATTCCTTATACGAAAGCACAAAAAGATTTAAAAATTTATATCCGTGATAATGATTTAAACGGTAATCAACGCGACCAAGACGATGGAGTTATTCTTCGTAGTAAAGATTTTAAAGCTTTAGCAGAAAAAGAACAGACCCGTTACGTAATCTCAATCGCAACTAGAGTTACTTCTTCCGAGGTAAAATTAAACTTTTGGACTGGAATTCGAAAAAATTTGACAATTGTAACCAACGTGGTTATTTATGATGCCGAAGCTAATGATTATCTTATTGATGAAGACTTTTCCAGCGTCGGCCGAACAAGCGGCAGTTATGACAGAGCTTTCCACCGTGCCATCGAAGATATCTTAACTAAAATTGACTTTAACACCATGTTAACTTAAGCAGCCAGTTCCATTTACATCTATGAATAAAAAAAGCGATGAACTCACATTATTGAGTTCATCGCTTTTTGATATTTCCACCTATCACTTACCCGTTCATACGATTGAAATATTCAATGGCCTTCGGACTGAATTCAATAAACGTATTGCCGTATGAGAAGGGACCCAGTTCATACGGCTGGTATACGAGATTGATATATCCCTTGCCGATTAAGAAGTAGTTGTCCGATGCATAGTTTACATGCCATCCCCGTGGTAGATATGTTTTTTTACGAGTGCTCGTATAAAAGGAGAGGACCCCGTCTCGTACAGCAGTATCCAGTTGTTGGCACTTGCAATTTTGACGTAGTTATATAAAGGAACCCGTTGGCCCGTTCTCTTGTCATATACCATGCCTTGGGTTCGATATGAGCCGTGAGCTGCCCCGGCACGATAATAATACGTTGTTAACAAGAGAGAAACTACGTCCTTATCTTCATACGTCACTTTGTAGCTTTGCGATACTTGGTAAACGTGACGATTATAGTAGGCGTCTTTGGCTTCACCTACATAAGCGGCAATATCCGTATTAATAGCTGTCTGAGCTACCGCATTTTCCGTATACACGAGGGGATACTTCAAATCCATATTCATATCCGTTTGGCTGCCCGTCACTACTTCGGCATACGCCGGTAGTGTCGCCAGGGTGCTTAAAAGTGCTATCATCCCGATTTCCTTCCAATTCATTACATCCTCGCTCCTTCTCTTTAATCAAATCTTTATTTTTGTCTCAGTATATCTTCCGCTTCTGTACAAACATAAGCCAACTGTCGAGATAATTTTCGCAATCTTTGCGATGAATGCACCCATACGGCGCAACCGGCAGCCAGTACTGCACTACCGATAATATCACTCGTGTAGTGTACACCCGCAAAGACCCTGGATAGTCCTTGTAACAAGGCCCATCCCAAAAGTCGTTTACCTCCGCTTTGCCGACTAAGGATAAACGAAAAGGCTGCAGTTACGGCGTTTAGCGTATGATTACTCGGAAAGGAAGCGTTATCTTCGTGAGTAATACGTGCTGTTTTACCTTGAGTAAACGGTCTCGGTCTGTGCCAGATACGCCGAATGAGAAGTGACACTGCCGACGCCGCAAGAACGGAAAAAAGCGCCTCCACAAGGGCCGCCCGTTTTCGGACCCGATCCTTACGAGATGTCACAAACCACGAAACGATTCCGTACAAAGGATAAATAAGAAACCCGAAACGAGCTACCCAAACGAGAAGTCGCTCACATCCCCGTACCACTACGAAAAATTATATAAATAAAGCGTAAAATACGTGACATTTCCTATACCCCGATTATTTTTTCACGGCCTTGATCAAGGCTTCTACATGTACGTCCGTTACATCCACAACCGGCACGGATATATTCATCATCTCGAAAAGAATCGGCAATTCCGTACACCCTAATATTAGCGTGTCGATATGATGGCTGCCAATCATTTCTTCAACAAGGTCCGAAAAATATTTTTGTGCCCTTTCCGTTACGATTCCCGCTTCCAATTCTTTTTCTATAATCTCATGAACCTTCAGCTGATCGTCTTCTTCAGGCACGATTGCTTCAATACCCGCATCTCTAAAGGCCTTTTTGAAAAAGTCTTCCCTCATTGTAAACAAGGTGCCTAACAACAGTGGTCTCTTAAGGCCCTGCATTGCCACATAACCGGCCGTCACGGCTACACTGCTGACCAGAGGTACGGGCGAGTTTGCAGACAACTCGTCAAAGACAATATGCGGTGTATTGCCCGTCATGGCAACTACTTGTGCACCGCCTGCCGCCAGATTGGTAATCCCCGTGTAGCTAAATACTCCGTAAGGCCTGCACAATCCTTTTGCCCGCAGTAAGACAACACTCGATACACATCAAGGCTCTCTATAAGAAGTGGCGGAAAAAGTTTTTCCCGCTTATAAACTTTCTCGGTTATCTTTTTATAGTATAACAGCGTGGATTCAGGACCGATACCGCCGATTAATCCCAATTTTTAACATAAGCCTACTCCTATTCCGGTAACCTTGCATAAATAGTTTTTGAACTTACGTGCTTTATCATGCCTAGTTTACCGGCAACGGCGCTGATTACGGACTGAGGTGCATCCATAGTAATACTGATAATGGATATCCATCGTTCTTTATAGGCAATCCCATACGCCCGATAATATATTCTCTGTAATCGTGAAAAACGGCATTAATTTTTTCCGCCGCCTCGCCGTTGCTGACAATAATACCGATAAGAGCTACTCTAGTTTCATCCATAGCTACTCCTTATACAAAAAATCCCTGCGCAAATCGCAGGGATAGAGTCATCACATAGAAGACGAACCTTATTTACATGAGCTTATCATTATAAACGAGGCCATACGGATATAGTTGTCCATGCGGTTTGCCGTCAGGCCGTTCCTTTCGACGCACCTACTGCCTACAGTATATCATTTGCCGGAAATCACTGACAATTACTACATAATCCTTGCTTTTTTTATCCTTCTCGACATGCTATGATTAATAAAAACATATAAAAAAAGCCTTTACGGAGATGATAAAATGATTTTGCAAAACCTGCGGTGTCGAATTAAGAGACGGCGTTCGCATGTGTCCCATTTGCGGCACACAACAAGTGGAAGTACCGCCTAAACCGCGTCAAACACAACCGGCTAAAGCTGGTCTTAACCAAAGCAGAGGATCATCAGCCTGCTGTTTGTCTTACTGTTCATTGCCGTAGCTCTTTGGCGCATAATAGTCCCGCAATAGCAATGAGGAAAAAGTATCCCGTCGAAAATAATCGACGGGATACTTTTTATTACAGTTCATATTGTAGTAATTTACTCAATATGAACGAATTATTTACCCTGGAAATTCTTTTCTTTTCTCTTTTTCCATGAAGGCAGCCATACCTTCCGTCTGGTCTTCTGTGGAGAAGCACAGGCCGAATACTTCGTCTTCATAAGCAATACCCGTAACGATATCGCACTGCATGCCGCGATTAATAGCTACTTTGGAAAGTTGTACGGCAATAGGAGCATTAGCCGCAATCTTCTTAGCCACTTTCATAACCGTCGGCATCAATTCTTCCTGGGGAACGACTTTATTAACAAGGCCGATACGATACGCTTCATCGGCTTTAATATTAGCAGCCGTGAAAATCAATTCTTTACCGTAACCGCGACCTACGACACGGGGCAGACGTTGCGTACCGCCGAAAACCGGGCGTAATGCCGAGACCGACTTCAGGTTGGCCGAAGAGTGCATTTTCAGAAGCATATCTGAAGTCGCAAGCACAAGCCAATTCACAACCGCCGCCGAGAGCAAAGCCGTTAACAGCTGCAATAACCGGCTGAGGAAGGTTTTCAATGCGCGTAAAGACATCCTGACCCGATTTTACCGAAGTTGCGGCCGTCTACAGCATTTTTTTCGTGGACATTTCCTTAATATCCGCGCCGGCAACAAAGGATTTATCTCCACCGCCGGTAATAACTACTACTTTAACGTCTTTATCCGTTTCGAGTTTGCCTACCAAATCATTTAATTCCAACAGCGTTTCGGAATTCAACGCATTCAGTGCCTTTCGGGCGATCAATCGTCAAAACACCGATTCCGTCCTGGTTTTCAAATTTAATGTTGTTATAAGCCATTGTAATAACCTCCTTTAAATGTGCAAAAACCGGATTTATCTCGCTTGTAATAGATTATTCACAAGATAAATTCTTTATATTCATAGTATACCACGTTCCATTTGTAACAATAAGTATTTTATCTTCTTTTTCTATTCCTTTTATCGTTTCGATAGCTTTTTTTATCTATGTTTTTTTCGTAATACCTATTGTAATAATATACTTTTTTTTTATTTTATTTCTTTACTTTTTTTATGAAACTCTTTCAGCCTTTCATTAGTGATTTAAATCACATTTTATTCTGTAAACGCAAAGAGGGCCTTCATCAAAAAGCTCCTCTTTAATAGCTATTTTTGTAACTGTGCGACTTTAGCCTGCAGCTCTTTATTTTTCTTCACGAAGTTGACGCATTTCCCGTTCCATAGCATCCATTCTTTCCGCCAAATCGGAATCCTGCCGAACGGAAGGTTCCCCTTCTTTTCCGACTCGGAAGGTAGCTCCTACATTGGCCGACAATTTATGGCTGTCACCGAAATTCGATGCCGCTCGAAGGAAAGCATCAAAGTCACGGGACGCATTGTAAAAATCCGCCCAGAGCTACGGCTTTTTTTCCCGTCATAGGAACCTAAGGCCGCCGCAATCTGGAATTTCGATTCACTTCCCGTGTAATCTAAAGGATGTAGTCCTGCCAGAGCTGCCGAGGCGGCACCGACATTTTTAATTTCTTTACTCAAGCCACCGGTCATATTTGCCCCGTATTGATACAGCTGATTACCTGTTACAGCATCATGGGATCCGGCAGCAATACGTCCATCCGCTACATTAACAATCCGTCGTTGTGTCGTATCGTTGCCGACAGACACAACATTGGTTTCTGCCGCCGTACTGCCACCGCCGATAGCAATACTCCCGTTACCGGTGACGGAAGCGTTATGCCCCATAGCCACCCCTTCTACGGCATTAACATTGGCACCGTTACCGATAGCTGCCGCATAATCTTTCTTAGCTACCGCATTAGCCCCGAAGGCTGTACCGTTTCTACCCGTATTCGTATTTAAACCAAAGTTCGTCCGTTCGCCGCGAATGACAACACGTGCCGTATCGGGTGCGCCGTCACCTAAGTTATCGGGCACATGACGTCCGCCATGTACAGGATATGAATCAGGCGCATAATTTGAATCGGGTGTCAAAAGAACACTGGCCCCCGTCGTCGCATCAACACGAGTTCTACCGGCTGTCGTCTGACCCGGCGTAGCCTGACCGATTAAAACACTGGCTGCTGAGTCTATTTGCGGTGCCGCCGCACAAACTACCCCTCCAATGACGGCACAAGCCGTAAGGGTTGCACAAATACGCATACTCTTATTTCTCATTATTACCCAGTCCCCTCTACTATTTGATAAGTATATACGTTATGTTTTTATTTTAATACTATGATATTCATTGTCAATATCTATTTTTAGAAATATTTCATTCTTACTAAGAATGAAATCGTTAATATCTCCTCTTTATCGGCTCTTAATCGGTATCTTTTTTTAATTTGTTTTTATTCATAACAATAATAACAGTTATCTAATTTGTTTTCATTTGAATATATTTTATACACATAAAATACATCTTTTGCGGCTATAAAATAAAACAGCCTCCTTTTTAAGGAGGCTGTTTCTTTACCTGTACTTATATTATACCCGTCACCATATAGAAGAAAACGGCAAAGAAGGCTACGAAGATCTTAATCAGCGTAATAGCAAACATATCCTTATACGCTTCTCGATGGGTTAATCCGCAAATAGCCAAGGTTGTAATCACGGCACCGTTATGAGGCAAGCTGTCCATCCCGCCGGAAGCCATGGCGGCAATACGATGCACGACTTCTGCCGGAATACCTACTGCGGCCGTTTCCGCTAAAAAGTGATTGCCGAAAATATCAAGAGCTATACTGAGGCCGCCCGAAGCGGAGCCCGTAATTCCGGCAAGAATATTAACCATTAAAGCCACATTGAACAAGGGAATACCCTGGCCGATTCCTAAAAGAGAGTCGGCGACTTCAAGAAAGCCCGGCAAGGAAGAAATTACATTACCGTAACCTACTTCCGATGCCGTATTCATAATAGCAAGAAGGGATCCGAGCGCTCCTGCATTAAAGGCCGCCTTAATACTCGTGTTCTTGGACATAAACTTTCTGCCCGTAACGCAGGCAATAATGATAGCTACTAAAAGGCCTATAACCAAAGCCCAAATAGCGATTACATTATGAACATTCTTAGCTACTAAGGGCAGATTCATAGCTCTGAAGGGTTCTATTAATGCATCATGCCAGTCGAACATAACGGAAAAATAGAAGTTAATCGCCAAGACAACGATAAGAGGTACAAGAGACAGGGTCCACGGCGGCAAAGGCGCATTCGGATCAATTTCCGTTTCGTTAACCGTATGATGGCCGTAGCCTTCGCCGGCCTTTTTCATGTGTTTACGCCGCCATTCAAGATAAATAAAGCAAAGAACGATTAACAAGGTGCCGCAAATAATACCCAAAATAGGGGCTGCAAAGGTCGTCGTTCCCAGATAAATGGTAGGAATGATATCTTTGGATAATACCGGTTACCGTACGGCTTTTTATGCAAATAGCCGCTTCTTTTTCCATTTAACAAACGGCTTTGACTTTATCTTACCTCATGATGTTTTTGAAAGTGTTCGCGAGCTCAGTTCCCCGGAACAACAACAGTCCATTCAGCGTCTATGCGTAACATGGGAGGAAACTTGTAAATAATGCTGAAATCGAGTTTATTATCCCTACATCATCTCTCATGCGATACCTGGAAAACGGGTATATTTATTTAACCGATGTAGAATATTCGTTAACACCTGACGAACGCAAGGAGCATATCCAAACAGTCCTATCTACTATGCAGGAAAACCCTCATATTATTATGGGCGTACTTTCAACCCTTGGCTTAGGAAAAAGTTACAAAGGGGAGAATCTTTCTTTTTACTCCAACTATAAGACAGGGTTTATGAAAAAGAACAAGAGGTATATTCACAACCAGGCCAGCCCGTTTTACTTAATTACTGATTGGCGACTCCATACGATTATTCTTAACTATTTCCGCTCCTTAAAGGAATTACCTTCATTCCGACAGTATAAAATAGATGAGCTTTTGACGATTTATGAGCGCATTAAGCCTCTCATTGAACGAACGTTATGCATAAAATAATCTCTTGCATTACTTTTTACTTGTTGCATAATCTATTTTTTCTAAATGACGAAGATATACTATATATCTTTATTATACGTAGTCAGAAGGTTAATTATAGACAAGTCCTTTGACTCATTTTGACTAAAAAAATTCAAATAGTTCAAAAAATTTGATAAACGCTTTTATGGAAAAAATACCCTCCCAATCGGTTATCCGATAAAGAGGGTATTTCTCTTATATGAAGTTTACTTTCCGTTTTTTAAAGCTTCAAGAGCTTGTCTTAATGCTTCATTTTCTTTACGCAATTCCGTAACTTGCTGTGTCAACGCATACAATTGGTTGCCCGTTACGACATCATTCGAGCCGAAAGCCACGGTCCCGTCGGCAACATGGGTTATCTTACGAACTCCCTTGTCACTGCCGACCGATACGGTATTAACCGTATCGGCAATACTACCTGCTCCGAGTGCCACACTGTTATCCGCCGTAACGGAAGCTCCATGCCCCAAAGATAATCCGTCTTCCGCCTTAACAGCCGCTTTATTGCCGAATGCCGCTGCATAGTTACCCTTAGCTTTAGCTCCCGCCCCTACAGCCGTACCGTTTTTAGACGTGTTCGTATTCAAGCCGAAGTCTGTCCGTTCACCACGAATGACAACACGAGCCGTCGCAGGTGAATCGGGTTTCAAATTATCGGGTACTCGTCTACCGTCTCTTTCAGGATAAGAAAGAGGCCCGTAATTTTGATCAGGCGTAATCATAATACTGGCCCCTGCCGTCGCATCTACACGAACCCGTCCGGCCGCTTCCGTTCCGGTAGCCCCACCGATACTGATAACCGCACTCGGGTCGGCAAATTGAGTTCCCGCAGCCAATCCCGTAATAGCCGAAAAACAAAGACCTGCAATTAAGCCGACCGACGTTACCTTACGTAGTTTCATAACAATCACCCTCCACTCGCTATTCATTAATTATTCTCAAGTAATTATAGCAAGTTTAGACAGCTAAATAAAGTCTGACCGGGAAAATCCGGCAAACATAAAACCCGATGGGGAAAAGTATTCTACTTTTCCCCATCGGGTTTTTTATGCACCCATGTCGTGTATACTCGGATTGCGACCGCCCGGCTTGGAGTTCAACACCAAGGCATCCTCCAATTCCAGTCGTTTAATCCAAAAAAGGGATTTAACACAGATAGTCACGACATCTTTACCGGCTACGGGACGAAGAGTCGGCGGGTACCAGACTATGACATCGCCAAATTCTTCGTGCGGACAATCGGGTTTTAATGAGCGGTCAACCAATTGCAGTACGGGAATATATCTACCCCCTAAGGCATCACCGACTCAACAGTTTCCCGTATTTGATTGATAATCGAAGCGAATAAGAAGATTTTTTCCTTTTTTCTTTATATAGCGCATAGCGCCGTCAGTTACGTGTATCATAAATGAAACTCCTTTAGAGAGGCTTTATTTGTTCCGCATAGTCGCGTACAAAATAGTGTTTTTTCACCTTTACGGGAACAACTTTTGCCTTATCGTTAAGATAAACAACCAGCATGTGTTCACGTGAATCGGCGGCTACATCGGTCAAGGGTATTTTTTCTATTTCATCCGGCGAAGAGTAGTCTCTCGCCAAAACGGCTTTTTCCGAATTCATACGTCCTACAAACCCGTCTTTCGGGTTATAAATGTAGGCAACCGGCTTTGTTTCAAATACTTTAAGCGCTTCTTTTTTACGAATCAAAAGGGCTTCCGAGGTAGCTATAAAAACCTTACCGTCCGGCAATTCCTGTTTTACGGCAGAGTTTTCGTCAATGGCCCGTACGTAAGAAAGAGGATACCCCTGTTGAACCGTAGACGGAGCCTTGGCAACTCGACCGCTAAGGGGAATGAGTTTACTACCGGGTTGCTTTGTCATATTAGCAAAAAGGGAGCTGAGCGTCGTATCACTATTGGTGCCTGCAAGCACCATGTCCATATAATCCGCATCGTTACTTGTAATTTTTTCCGAATCTTTAACGGATAAAGGTAATGTCCCTTCAGTTTCCGACACGGTCGCCGTCATTCGGGCTTGCGTCGCCGTCGTATCTGCCGCCTGAGTTTCATCGTATGTGCAAACGCCCCCGTTACAAGACGCTACTACTACTGCTATAATCATAAATTTCGTTACCGATTTCATACTTAATCTCCTCTGATATTGCCGGCTATAACCGACAACCTTAATACCATTCATTAATATATGTTTCCGTTCTGGGGAAAAGGCGGTCCAAGAAATCCATGTCTTCCTCTCTCGCCGTTAATTTATTATAAACGGCCAAAGACTTCGCATCAAGTGTACCGAAAACCAGAAGAGCTAACGCGCCGATAGTCATCCGTATCGTTGCCACTTCTTTTACCGATTCTACGACGGCCTGACCGTCTTTCACAGTTAAGGAAAAGGTCCCCGTATTCCAGTCGGCCAAAGGATCTTCTACAGAAAATACCGCATGTCCTTGAAATTTTTTATCGTATGATAACTTTTCCAAAGCACCTTTGACATCGACAATACGGCCCGTCATGAAGGGTATTGTTTCATGGCCCTTTTTACCGTCCGGATAGAACCGATATGACTGGTCTTTCATTCCTTCATTCCACTGCAATTGTTCGCCTTGCGAGCGATGATTATAGAAGTACTCGAGGAGTCCTCTTTTGCCCTTATAATCGGAATATACGAATTCTCCGCATTGAATTGTCGACTCTCCCACTTGGTAAAAAGCATAAGCAACAGGGTCCTCCCCGTCAAAAACAACACAAATATTTCCTTCCGCCAACTGTGCTTCTATATGACGACGCCACGAAGCTTCATCGCGATAGGCATAGCCGGAAAGTCCCGATGTATATGCCCGATAAACCTTATCCAAGTAAGGCCATCGATCGGCTGAATCGACAAAGGCAAAACGAACCGTTCGATCCGTTAAGGGTCTCAAGGAGTCAAGGGGCATCGTTTCACGCCATTGATGACAATACAGCTCATAACCGTATTGTTGATAAAAACCGGCCTTAGACGGCATAAGGATATGCACAACCTGACCGCGCCGCCGCATTTCCTTCAAGGATGCGGTTAACAGCTTTCCTCCCAAACCGCTACGGCGAGCAGCCGGATGAGTAGCCAAGCCGACAATATAGGAAACAGGAAAACGAATACCTCGAATATTCAATTCATATTGATTCAAATGCGTCAGACATACGACAGCATCGTCCTGAATCCCCAAAAGTACGTTTTCGGGCTCATACATATTAGCAAAATACCAACGAAAGAACGGGTGTTCCTTCGGTTCGAAACAATATGCCCACAAGTCTTCCACCACATTTCGGTCCTGCGGACCGGCCAAGCGAATTCCATATGCGCCTCTTTCTATTTAGCCAACGTAACACTGAATTTTTCTACATAATGGTCGGGATTGTATGATTCCTTTGACTGACGCAACCCCGGAATACCCATATCCTCTTCTCTATTAATATACGTCGTATGACTCCATGCATGTACAACGAATTCATGATTAATTGCCTGATAAAGACCTCGGATATTAGGATCGCTTTTTTCAAAATGAATAATAGCCGTATCATCGTTGAGCATTTCTCCTATAGAAAAGGCGGCTATTTTATTGAAAATGCGAATGGCTCCACCCTTTGCACCTAAGGCATCCCAGTTATCAAAGATGGTTTTAATAGCTTGGCGTTCGCCTTTCATTTCATCCTCATCTTCCGTATCGCGATCGATACGATTTTCCATCCACCGTTTGTCCGCATCCAGGCATTCTTCAAAAATATCTTCCGTAATAGGAAGATATTCATATCCCATATACTGGTTACGGAAATGATTCAAGTTGTTCTTTTTCTGCCGGAATTTTTTACCCGACAAGTTAATCAAATCTTGTGTCAAATAAACGTATTCATAGTTATCACGGTCAGGCACAATCGTGTAGCAGTCAGGACACAGCATATTCAACTTGTCGACTACCGGTTGTGTAACCCCCTTCATCAAAAAAGGGTGATTATGTGCCGTAAACCATTCTTTCATTCGTTCCAAGCCGGCAACGAGTCCACCGTCTTTGCGCGAAAAAGGGGGCAACCAGAATTGCTGATTGCCGCGTCCCGAACGAATATACAAGACCTGATCTTCTTCAGCCCACTGGATGTCGTACGGGTATTGCCAAGCCAACAATGTCATAAAGGTAGCATCGGCCTGTTCGTACCGTTTTTCATGAAAGTATGAATCCAATACGGGCTTATCGTTAATAGTAAATTCTCTAAACTGAATGATAATAATCTCTCCTTGCTAAAAGTGCCTGACATATAATCGACAGGCTAAAACCGTTTGTATCGTTTCATTATAACAATCTCAGCAATTATCTGATATTCACTGTACATCAACTTCACATAATACGTTTCTATTTTTTCTTACGACAACCTAAGGCGTAGGATATTTCAGATGCATACTGACTCATAGTAAAAAGCATTTTTTGCCGAATAGAATCATAAAATCTCATAGACGGACCGGCTACCGTCAACGAAGCGACCACTTGTTCTTCAAAGTTAAAAACGGGAACGGCTAAGGCAAACAGACCGTGTTCACTCTCATCTTGTGTAACTGCATATCCGTTATGCCGAATCATGGACAGTTCGCTTTCCGACAAACCGCCGTGCTTTTCACTGATGCGTTTTTGTTCGTCCTTATTAGCCCATGCAACCAACACCTTGCCTGCCGCCCCCTTATATACAGGCAACGACTCTCCCAAAGGGATGACACGGCGCAACGAATGGGTACTTTCCACGTGATCCAAACAGATACGACTGTCCCCTTCAGCAACATAAATACTGGCCGTTTCATTAAACTCTTGTTGCAATCTACGCAGATACGGTTTGGCTAAAGTCACGATATTTTCCGTCCAGTGTGAGGAATAGCCGAGGGCTAAGGCCTTGGGTCCCAAACGATACTGCTTCGAATCTTCATTTCGAGTTAAATACTGTCGACGCTCCAACGTGTTGACAATGCGAAAGGCCGTAGAGGTATTGAGCTTCGTCATACCGGCAATCTCTTTCAAAGTCATGCCCGTATTACACTCTACAAACAAATCCAATACATCCAGACTTTTTTCCAACGATTTTAAAAGGCTGTTTTCCCGATTCGCTTCGTAATGTCCTGTATCCTTCATATACATTCCTTCCGACTGGCTCTTATGATGATACTTTCATTCCTATTTCCAAAGAATCCGGAGGATCGGATACAATCGTATCCCCCTCTTTAAGGCCGCTGAGAACGATCACTCGTCCGCCTTCTTCATCTCCCGTTAAAACGGCTCTGGCATCAACGACTCCGTCACTGTTACAACATATACGAAATCTCCGCTGTCTTTGGTTTTAACCGCCTCTTTAGGCACCGTAATCTGATTGATTTCCTGAGGTGTAGAAAGGCGAATATGGTAAAACTCTCCGGGAACGAAGAGATTTTTATTATTGTTAAACGTAATTTTTGCCAAATAGGCATTGGTAGCTCCGTCAACTTCCGTCGACAAGAAGGTAAGTTCCCCCGCTTCTGTTTCACCTCCCGGCGTCAAGACCTGTACTTGCAAGGTCCCGGCCGTCCGTGCAGCCTGAACCGCATCGATATAGTCCTGCGGTACGGCGAAAGTGGCCACCAGTGGCGTCAACTGCTGAACCGTCGCCAACACATTTCCCGCAACGGCTACAGACGAATTTTCCGCAACAGCGGTAACCCGACCGTCGATGGGTGAATAAATAGTGGCGTTACTCAGCATTTCTCTCGCTGTTTGAATCGTTTGTTGCAACTGGGCTAATTTCTCCGTATCCACAGCCGGTGCCGCCCTATACGTACCGCCACCGTTTGCCCGCGACTGCATTTGATTATATTCAACACGTGAAATGGCACCCATCTGATACCATACATCAAGCTTTGCCCGCTCTCCCGTATCGACGGCCGGAGCTTCGTATACCGGTGCCGATGATGCCGATGCCGACATAAGCTCCGCTTCAGCACTGCTTAAACTTTGTTGATACGGCGTCGGGTCGACTTGAGCTATTACTTCTCCGGCTTTAATATCTTGACCGACGGCCGGGGGTGCCGACACCAATTTTCCCGATACTTTCGGCATAATTTCCGCCGAATGTAAGGCCGTAATATTCGCATCTAAAGTCAAAGCCACCGGATGTGGCGACTTAGTCACCTTCTCCGTCTTAGCGGAAATAGTGTTGCCGCAACCGGTTAACAAACTTACGGAAAGCAGAAAAGCTCCCAACAATCCGAATGCATGCTTCACATTCATCCTATCGCATCCTTAAATAACCAAATAAAATAACGTTACCGCCACCACTCCGGGTACGCCGAAAAAACCTACAATAAGTCCCGTAAGGGGCGTAACATTAACGTGGTGCAAGCCCGCCAGAGATCCGTACGTATTGACCAGGTGAAGCAAAAAAAGCCCCATCATTGTATTAATAGCCAATCTACGAATAGGTGCTAAAATAAAACGATTTATAATAAGCAGCAGAACAATACCTGCACCGATATATAGGTATTCCACACGAAGTTCCTCACATTTCCCGGCGATTGGCTACGGCCCCGGCTAAAGTCGCTTCGTCGGCAAATTCAATATCGCCACCCATGGGAAGTCCTCTGGCAATTCTTGTCACCTTAACCCCTGCCGTTTTCAACAATCGTGCCAAATACAAGGCCGTCGCTTCACCTTCTACATCGGGATCTGTTGCAATAATGACTTCTTGAACCCGGGTATCGCCCAAACGCTGCAATAATTCCTTGATATGCAAATCTTCCGGTCCGATTCCGTCGAGGGGAGATAGGGCACCGTGCAACACGTGATATAACCCGTGATAATCCTTTGCCCGTTCAATAGCCGCCACGTCTTGAGGTGTTTCCACTACCATAATGACCGAATGATCTCTGTGTTCATCCGTACAATAAGTACACGGATCGGTAGATGATAAATTAAAACATACGGAGCAAAAATGCATCTGTTCTTTCGCTTTCCGAACCGCATCGATAAAGGCTTCCGTTTTCTCATCCGGTTGCTGTATCATGTAATACGCTAATTTACGAGCCGTTTTAATGCCGATACCGGGCAAGCGTCGAAATTGTTCCGCCAAATGTTCCAAAGGCGTATCCATTAGAACATACCCGGCAAATTCATACCACCCGTGATTTTGCTCATTTCCTGAGCCATCATGTCATCAACCTTCTTGCCGGCTTCATTAACAGCCGCTACAATCAAATCTTCCAACATTTCCTTATCTTCCGGATCAATCACGGACGGATCGATAGTAACACTTTCCACCGTTTTTCGCCATTCATGACAATAGTTAACGTACCGCCGCCGACAGTCGCTTCAACAGTACGTACCTTTAATTCGTCTTGCATCTTCTTCATATCTTTTTGCATTTTCTGCACTTTTTTCATCATACCTTGCATATTGCCGCCACCGAACATAATAGTTCCTCCTTATAGTAAGCGAATATATTTTACACCCTATTTCGGTCATTCCAATTAGGAACGATTCCTTTTAAAACTTTACAATCCTTTATATTATACTATATTTTCACCGCTTCTGTCATAAAAACAAAGAATATATGCGGCCTCTTCCACTTACTTTCTTTATGAAAACGACACCCGGATAACGTAAGAGCACTCGCCGGTGTGAGCGAGTGCTCTGTTATGTATCTTTATATTCTACGAAAATACGACAATCTCCTACCGAATCAAGCACGGCCGCCAAGGCTTCTCGTTCTCCCTGCGGTATATCTTGCCGTTCAATAGCCACCGGTTCGTGTGAGCCTTCAACTTGTTCAATCAGCACCGGTTCCTTCTCCATGTCTTTTGTAGGGGTGAGATCCGACTTTATATCCGAATCAGTCTTTTTTTTTTCATATGCCGACAATTCGCTGTCCCCTTCAAGGTAACTGCGCATATGGTATCCCTTACCGAGAACTTGAGCCAAGGCTTCATCTACACAAGTATAATAGTCCTCTCGATTGGCTCGCTTAACCATAAATTCTGTCGGCAAGGCAAGGATAAACTCCGTCTCTCCGATATAAACAACTCGCCCGTTTCGTATACACGACAAAACAGCTTTCTTTTTAGCCCTGTCCAAGACAGCACAAACGCTACTCCAGATTCGATTATATTCGGCATCGTTAACCGGCACTTGCCGTCCTTTCGATGACATATCAACTGCCGAACCCTTCGATTTTTCCCCTTCAGCCTTCGGTTTGGGCTCTCCCACAGACGGTTTTACGGCTCCTATCGCTTCGGGCACCGTCACCGCTTCCGTAAGTTGTAATTTAGGCTCTTGTCTATGGACCTGTGTTTTTACCGAAGTCCGAGGTATACAAATCTCGGATTTCGTCCCAATGCCCTGCTCTAATCGCACAAGGCGATCCATAACATCCTGAGGAACAGCATACGCCCGTTTTTCCAAAGCCGTGACCCTTACCGCCAAGTCACCGCTCCCCGATTCGTTTTGAGCAGCCATCAGCAAACCCGTTTCTACGGCAATGCGAGGAAAAGGGGAGGTCTTAACCCGCAATAAAGATTCTTGCAAAATATTCAAGACCGCAAATATCCGTGCCGGTTCTATGGACTCGGCTTGCGCAGCCAATTCTTTTTCTACGTCCGCATAAGCCGCCAAGGTCTCAGACTTGGGAGCCGCTTGATACAGCATAAGAGCCCTTAAATGCATGACCATATCGGCTAATACATTTTGTACTTCTTTCCCTGCCTGTACAACTTCATCAATACCTTCAATAAGAGTTTCTCCACGACCGCTAAAAAGGGCCGCCGTCATAGAGAATAACCAATCTTTGCCGACAAGTCCCAACAAGTCCCGTACAATCTCTTCATCGACACTCCGTCCGCCGTTACCTACACACTGGTCAAGAAGGCTCAAGGCATCGCGCATACCGCCGTCGGCTCGAACGGCAATCATCCGAGCTGCGTCGGGCTTCAAATCTATTTCTTCCTTGTCGGCAATATAGGCCAACCGTTTCTGTATGTCGTCTGCCGTAATACGCCGAAATCATATCTCTGACAACGAGAAAGAATGGTCATAGGTATTCGTTCCGGTTCTGTCGTCGCCAAGATAAAGACCACATGTTCCGGCGGTTCTTCCAACGTCTTCAGCAAGGCATTGAACGCTTCTGTCGTAAGCATATGCACTTCGTCGATAATGTATATCTTTTTATGCCCTTCCGTAGGCATAAACTTTACAGTCTCTCGCAACTGGCGAATATCTTCAATACTTCGGTTCGATGCCGCATCGATTTCCACCACATCAAGAGATTCACCACTCGTAATGTGTTTACATACATCACACTCATTACAAGGATGCGATGTCGGTCCGTGTACGCAATTAAGAGCTTTCGCAAAAATTTTAGCCGTACTGGTTTTTCCGGTTCCGCGCGGGCCGGAAAAAAGATAGGCGTGAGCCACTTTATCATTTTCCACGGCCTGTTGCAGAGTCTTCATAATTCGACCCTGACCGACAACGTCTTCAAATGTCTTCGGTCGCCATTTGCGATACAATGCAATGTAGGACATAGTCGTTCCCCTTATATGAAAAAAAGCGGCTTCGCCGCTGCTTTACCGCCTTCTCGTAAAAGCACTCGTGTGTAACAGCTTGCCGGGTTACCTCGTGGCACACGAAGATGACTACTTATCGCTGCTTCCTCTCGGACCTGACGAGGTTCATAGGTCTCCATTGCACAAGCCCCGACAGGCTGTCACGCACCAATACTTTTATGCTAGAATATTATACCTTATTCATAGTCGTAAGACAAGGCGACACAGTAACAAAAACAGGGAATCGATTATGCCGATTCCCTGTTATGGCCCTTGCGGGTAAATTCTTTATTTATCTGTGATGCCAAATATCTACACGACGATTGTCTGCACGGCCCTGATCGGTGGCATTCGTTGCAACGGGATCGTTCTTTCCTTCATAAGAAAGTTCGAGTTGTTCCGGATTTACACCGTGATCGACAGCGTATCTAGCTACATTTACAACACGACGTTTGGAGAGATCGTCATTGTAAGCATCCGTACCGCGAGCATCCGTATTACCTACGAGTTTGAACATATCATGCGGATATTCTTTCGCTACGGCTACAAAATGATCGAGCTTGCCCTGATCGTAGGCAATAGGCGTATCTACATCAAAGGCGAAGTGAACACTTTCGAGATAGTAGTCATTATATACGTGGCCGGGTTGTTTCTGCACAACCTGACGACGCGGCTGTTCTGCCACAACCGGTGCGGGAGCCGCTTTCTTATGACCGCCGAAACGATAAGATAAGGTTACGAAGGGTCCTTTATAGGCAATATTGGCATCACTCGTCGCCACTGCCGGGTTCGTAACGCCTGACGAATTCGTATTAGTGAAGCCGAGAGCTGTCTGGCCTTTTTCGGCAAGACGCGTATTTACATAACGATAGCCTGCCGTTAAGTCGAAATCTTTGCCTATCGTATAACCGAGACCCGCTTCCCAAATAGTCGTATGCTTTGTACCTACGGCTGCCTTACCGTAAATGTCGAAATTTTTAGCCAAAGGAGCTTTGGCAATCAGACCGAGCTGAGCGATATTATTGGTTCTACTGAAAGAATCTTTAGAGTTTTTAATGCGATTCCAACCGCCATATACGGCAAAGTTTTTATTGAGAGAGTAAACCAGATTTACTTCATGTTCATCTCCGTCCGTACCCTTAATACCATCTTTTTTGGTATTTAAGTCATGGTACGCATATTCAAGACCCCATTTGTCGCTAAGACCGTAAGACAAACCGCCCGTAAAATTCCATTTGGAATCACTCGTCTTCGTACCCGTATATGCCGTTCCTGCCCCGGTAGCCGGCATCGTCGTTGCATCAAAATTGCTCATATCAACGGAAGATTTTACATTCCATGCACCGAGGTCCATCTGGAATTGACCCTTTTGAATACGGTTTTGATATGTATAGATCCATTTTTGCATTCTTTGCATATATGATGCTTTTCCGACACTTATAAAAAATCCCGCCAACAAAACGTTGAGCGAGATTTCTTTTAAAATATCCATTTTTTTCGCGACAGATAGTTCCACACGGTTACGACGGCACTGGCTATAATCTTTGCCGGCACGGGCTCTATGGAAAGTCCCGATGTAAATATCCACATGAGGAAGTAAATTCCACAATAGCCCGATAATACTGACAACAAAAACGAGGGTCAGCTCTTTCTTTCGCTCATAACGACGACCGCTTTCAAAAACAAAGATGTTCCCCAAGATATAGTGATATACAGTAGCCAACGAAAATGCGGTAGCTGTTGAAACGGAAATTCTCAAAGCTGAATTATCGAAAAAGGATGTATAAAACCCGTCAAAGAAGTAAAACATAAGCCATTCTGCTATAGCTGCCGATCCGCCTATGCATAAATAAAAAAAGATTTTTGCATACTCGTTTGTGCTGTAATCTTTTCCGAAATAACTTTCTTACTCATTATTTCTTCCCTTTGCCGTATCTTTTTTTCCATGCCTTTATTTCTTCAAACCGTGCCTTGAAACGTCCCTCCAATCCATGCTCCGTCGGGCGATAATACGTGCGCCCCCGCAACGAGTCGGGTAAACATTCCATGGCTGTCAATCCTTCAGGATGATTATGTGCATAGTCGTATCCTTTGCCATATTCCAAGTCCTTCATCAACTTAGTCGGTGCATTTCTAATCTGTAACGGAACCGGTTCGGCAATTTGTTCCAACGCATCCTTACGCGCCGATAAATAGGCCGTCTCCATGGCATTCGACTTGGGTGCTAACGATAAGTAGACAACGGCTTCCGTAAGATGAACCGAACATTCAGGCATGCCGATAAAATGGCATGCCTGATATGCTGCTATGGCTATTTCCATAGCCCTCGGATCGGCCAGTCCCACATCTTCAGCTGCAAATCGAACAACACGTCTGGCCACATAAAGAGGATCTTCGCCGGCCTCCAACATTCGGGCCAACCAGTATACGGATGCATCGGCATCGGAGTTTCGCATTGATTTATGTAGGGCCGAAATAAGATTGTAATGTTCTTCTCCCTTTTTATCATATAAAAGAGATTTTTTCGATATACACTGTTCGAGAGAATCTTTCGTAACTACCAAGGCATCGCCTTCAATTTCACCGTTTAAAACAGCCATTTCCAAGGTAGACAAGGCACTGCGTCCGTCTCCGTTAGCAAAAAGAGCAATCGCCCCCAATAAATCATCGTCTATACGAATCTCTCGGGTACCGAAACCTTCGGGTTCTGCCAACGCCCGTTTTAATAACTCTTTAATATCATCTGCCGTTAAAGCATGTAAAACGAAAACCTTACAGCGGGATAATAAAGCCCCGTTAATCTCAAAGGACGGATTTTCTGTCGTAGCTCCGATGAGGACAATGCTTCCTTTTTCCACAAAGGGTAAAAATGCATCTTGTTGTGCTTTATTGAAGCGGTGTATTTCATCTACAAAAAGAATTGTCTTTTCACCGTAGCGTGTATTTTCGTCAGCCTTCTGCATAATTTGGCGAATTTCTTTAATGCCGCCCGTCACAGCCGAAAAATCTACAAAAGCAGCCTTCGTATGTCCGGCAATTACGCGAGCCAACGTCGTTTTGCCGACACCCGGAGGCCCCCAAAAAATCATAGACGGTACCGTATCATTTTCAATGAAACGGCGCAAAATACGCCCCTCTCCCAAAAGATGGCCTTGGCCTATAATATCATCAATTGTCTTCGGCCGTATGCGTGCCGCTAAGGGCTGATTGGCCGTGTCGGTGTTAAAAAGAGACGTTTCTTCCATGGCGACTCCTTTGCCGAAAAATTCTATGCTTCCTGTCCCGTCAATTCGGTATACTCTTTATGAATGTCGTCTTCACACGAACGCATGGCGAGAATCGTTTTTTCCATTAAATCCGTCAACTCCCAGCCGAGTAACTCGGCTCCTTGCGTAATGATATCACGAGAGCAACCGGCGGCAAAACGTTTATCCTTAAACTTCTTCTTCAAACTTTTTACTTCCATATCTTTAGTGCTCTTTGAGGGCCTCATAATGGCTGCCGCCCCTATCAGGCCGGTCAACTCATCAGCCGCAAAGAGAACCTTTTCCATCTGTACTTCCGGCTTTATATCTACACAAATACCGAAGCCGTGACTGCAGACGGAACGTATAAATTCCGGCGTTGCCCCGATTTCAGACAACAATTCAGGAGCCTTCTTGCAATGCTCTTGTGGATATTGTTCAAAATCCACGTCATGAAGCAACCCCACTAATCCCCAATAATCAGCTTCATCGCCATATCCTAATTCATTAGCATACCATTTCATAACGCCTTCTACCGTAAGTGCATGCAAAATATGGAAGGGTTCATGATTATATTTTTGTAACAAAGCCAAGGCATCTTTTCTATCCATTATTCTCTCCCTAAAAATCAAACAGTGTTTCCAAACGATTCATGCGAATATCCTCAAGAGCTTCTATAAACGGCTTATAATGCACCGGGTTTTCCTTAAAATAAAAAAGACAAGGTTTTCCGTCATCCCCGGTAATTGCCGGGACAAAACCGTCACTGACGTTACCTACACAAGATGCAAACTCCGCTTCCACGGTATCGGACGTACGCACGGCCGCCACAGACGATACTGTCATAAATAAACGAAGATAATCCGTAATTTGCACCGGCTTTTTACGTACTCGTCGAAGTCCGGATAGGCGGGCTTTCAGATTTTCTTCAACCGCCCCGATATATACATAATATCCTGCCTTAAAATCATGCTTTTTGCCCGTCTTAACAAACTCACAGCGGTCTTCTTCTAAACAATAAATGACGGCATAAGTTCCTCGATCTCTGTTTTCCCGCTCCAAAACAGCCTGCGGATACATGAGTTCACGCCCGGGTGCAGGTTCGGAAAAATCGTCATCCCATTCAACCGTAAAAGCCTTCCAGTCAAGTTTATCCGCACAGGTTTCAAATGTTTCGGCAAAATCGGGATCTGTATGATAATCGGGCAAAAACCAGCGAGCCCGATTCCATTGAACCAAAAACAGAATACCTGCACGAATCCCCTTATCTCGCAAAGATGATAAATGGAGAAGGTGCCTCCTCCCCCGTTCCGTGACGGCGTCGGGAAACATAGCTCCGTTTTTACTGAATAAGGTACAAGACTTCACTTCTAAAAAGAAAAGGTCGTCTCCTCTATGTAATAAAAGGTCGAACCGACTGCCTTCTATGGCAACTTCTCGCCGCAAACATCCCAGTCCTCCCAACCCGGTATCCGTTTCTCCCGAATTAAAGCCTCAGCCACGTCATTATTATATTGAGTATCCAGTAAAACAGGAATTCCGTCCCTCTCAATACCGATAACATCATAAGGTGTCTTTCGCCCCGGCGTTAAAACCTTACGAACCCACACCGTCGTCCCGACATACAAAAGTTCCCATAGTCTGCCGGGATTCGGTAAATGACAAGTCACCGTTTCATCATCTATTTCGACATGAACAATAAACCGATTGGGTCGATCTATAAACCGGCCTTTAAATAGTTTTTCGTGTCTAATCATAATAATAAATACTACGTTTCGTCAGGCCAAGTCCCCGTAAAGGATACTGCGGCCGGCCCCGTCATATACACATTGCCGTCTTCTTCCCTATATTCAATGTGCAAAGTTCCCAAGGGAAGTTGAATATCTACTTCTCTTCCCGTACGCCCGTTTAAAAAGGATGCGACGGCAACGGAACAGGAGCCGGTCCCGCATGCCAGCGTAGCACCTGCACCGCGTTCCCACGTACGAACCTTGACAGTCCGGTCATCCATTTGTTGTGCAAAGTTAATATTTGTATGCTTCGGAAACGCCTCGTGCTTTTCAAATAAAGGCCCGATTTTTTCAATATCGACAGTATCCACATCGTCCACATACGTTACTGTATGCGGCACACCCATGAGAAGAGACGTGATTTTCCAATTTTCGCCGTCTACACACAAGTCTTCATTCAAGACTCGACCATCGGCTCCCTCCATAGGAATTTCACTTCTATTAAACGAAGGTCTCCCCATGTTGATGGTAATCAGTTTCGCCTTGTTATCTGCCCCGACTGTAATTTCCGGTTCCATAATTCCTGCCGGCGTCTCTACGGTAAACCGTTTCTTTCAATAATGCCGCTGTCATACACATACTTGGCAAAGCAACGAATGCCGTTTCCGCACATTTCCGCCTCGCTGCCGTCAGAATTGATGATACGCATACGCACATCCGCAACGCGGCTGTCTACAATGACAATAAGCCCGTCCGCACCGATTCCTGTATGTCGATTACACATGGCACGAGCCAGCGCGGTATAATCCTTGTCTTGACCCGTCTTATCTTCAATAAAGACAAAATCATTGCCCAGTCCGTGCATTTTTACAAAATCCATATGTTCCCCCGAAAGTGTTCTTACTTCTTATTCCGATTATAGTTAATGAGACAGCCGGCTCGAATAATTTCTCGTTCTTCCGACGTCAAGTCTGCGATATAAAGGGTTACTTCCTCTATACTGTTCTTTCGTACTAAATAGGCCTTGATGTTATTCATATCCCCTTCTAAGGTCTTACGGATATGCGGTACATATACGTAGTCACCAACAGCAAATTCCGTCTCTTTCCGTACCTGAAAGGGTAACATCCCCCAATTGATAACATTGGATCTATATCGTTTCGTTGCATATTCCTTACAAATATTGGCTAACCCGCCCAAAACACGCTGACAACTGGCAGCCTGCTCGCGAGCCGATCCGTCTCCGGGTTTAGTGCAGTAAATAACGCTACCTATCTCCGTTTTATTTCGCTCTACATTTCCCAAATGCTTTTCCAATAAACTATAGACAGCTGCAACTTCCGCATCTATCTCACCGTTAAGTCGTAACTCTTCCTTTTGCTTAACTTCCTTGGCTCGTCCGACGTAGTCGGGATCTCTTCTGGACAAGGTAAATTCGGCTAATCCCAAAGGATTTGACCGATAGGAAGACGTTTCCCCCGACGGAATCAATTCATCCGTAGTCGTAACGGGGTCTGTAATGACAGAACACATTTTCAACAACACGTCTTCAGCCAAAGCTTCCTGTTCCGGCCAATCCTTAATATTCGGTCCGTAAACCAGCTTTTCTTCCCCTTTGCCACGGTTAAATCCGTAATATACACGACTTGCGTACGGTCCGTCGTCATACGTATACGGGCGTTCCTTATAATTGTCAAGTATCCGTCAGCCGACGTAAGAAGTCCGCCATTTACGGCCGTTGCCGCAATAGAACGAGCATCCATCAGTGCAACCGCCGAAAATTGACCGTCACCGGGTTTGCTTCCCTCACGATTGGGGAAGTTACGTGTCGTATGACGAATACTGAACGCATTATTAGCCGGCGTATCTCCGGCACCGAAACAAGGACCGCAAAAAGCCGTCTTCCATACGGCACCGATAGCCGTTAAATCTGCAACCGTTCCATTCCTTAAAAGGTCAAGTCCGACAGGCTGTGACGACGGGTAGACGTCAAGAGTAAACACGTCGTTCGACAAACTGTGATGTTTAAGCACATGAGCCGCCGCCTCTATATTCGTATAGTTACCTCCTGCACAACCGGCAATAACACCTTGTTGAACACGCAGTCGATTTCCTTCCAATTTATCCGTCAAAGAAAATTCAATGGACTTATTAGCCAACCGCTCTTTGATAATCTCTTCCGTTTCTCTTAAAATATCCGGGCCGTTTGCAATAACATCATCAATTGTAAAGGCTCTGCTAGGATGCATAGGCATGGCAATCATGGGCTTGATTTTCGATAAATCTACATAAATCATACCGTCATAATATGCAACAGCCGAAGGATTCAGTTCCTTATATGCATCTTTACGGCCGTGCATAGTCAAATAAGCCTTCGTATCCTCATCGGTTCTCCATACGGACGAAAGACAGGTTGTTTCCGTTGTCATGACATCAACACTGTTTCTGTAATCCGTATTCATAGATGCCACTCCGGGACCTATAAATTCCATGACCTTATTTTTAACATAACCATTCTTAAATACGGCTCCGACCAGGGCAATGGCAATGTCATGAGGTCCTACGGCCGGATTGGGCTTTCCGTCCAAATACACACCGACAATATCGGGATAGGCGATATCATAGGTATCTTCCAATAATTGTTTTACCAGCTCACCGCCACCTTCACCCATAGCCATAGTACCAAGAGCTCCGTAACGAGTATGGCTGTCTGAACCTAAAATCATGCTGCCGCAGGCAGCCATTTTTTCACGCATATATTGATGAATAACAGCTAAATGAGGCGGCACGAAAATACCGCCGTATTTTTTAGCTGCCGACAGACCGAAAACGTGATCATCTTCATTAATCGTACCACCGACGGCACACAAAGAATTGTGACAGTTAGTCAACACATAAGGTAAAGGAAACCGCTCCATTCCCGAGGCACGTGCCGTTTGAATAATACCTACATATGTAATATCATGGGAGGCCATAGCGTCAAAGCGAATTTTTAAATGTTCTTGCGAATTCGCCGTATTATGGTTCATCAAAATAGAGTAGGCAATGGTTCCCTTTCGTCCTTCTTCAGGTGTTACACAACAGCCGCAAGCTGCTTTCAATTCATTTTCATTACCGGCTTCTACAATTTGCGTACCGTTAATTAAGTACGCTCCGTTTTTATACAGTTTAATCACAGCGTCCTCCTCCGTTATTCCTAAATTAATTCCTTATTTCGAAAATTATGTAATCGAATTTCATATTGTAAAATAATAAACTCATATAGCTTATATTATATCATATTTATTCTACTACAAACATCCGACAATCCATTCGCTATCATTTAATTTTATTTTACAGAGCGTGTTTTTATGCTATAATTACAAGTGTATTATTCGTAGTTCGTAACGTTTCTTCTTGTTTGGATATTTATAAAATCAAAGGAATATTTACCAATACCCAGCCCCTAGGAAAGGAGCCTACGGCATGACTCAAAATATTCAATTAGCCCAATTCTACGGAAAGTCTCAAAACTATACTCAAATTCCCAGAGAACTTTACAGTCAATACGGTGTTAAGCGAGGTCTTCGTAATGAAGACCATACCGGGGTTCTTGTCGGATTGACTCGTATTGCCGATGTTGTCGGATACAAACGCGACACGGATGGTAATAAGGTTAATAGCGACGGTATCTTGTATTACAGAGGCATAAACATTAACGATATTGTAAATAAGGATACTTATAGCGGTTATTTGTACGAAGAAGCCTGTTTTCTACTTCTTTTCGGCTATTTACCGAATAGGGCTGAACTGAGGGAGTTCTGTAAGACCCTATCCGACTCTTACCAACTTCCCGATGATTTTCTGGGAAATGAATCTGCTCCGTATGCCCGGAAAAAATTTGATGAACAAACTCCAACATGCTTTGTTAACCTTATATAACTACGATCCCGATCCGGATAATACGGACGTGTATCAAATGCTGGGCAAGGGGCTGGACATTATGGCTAAGTTACCCTCTATTGCTTGCTATGCCTATATGTCCAAAGTCCATTATTACGACCGACACAGCTTGATTATACACTATCCGCGCAAAGATTACTCGACAGCTCAAAATATTTTGTCACTTTTACGATCCGATGGGGTCTTTTCGGATGCGGAAGCTAAACTTTTAGATATTCTGCTCTTCCTTCACGCCGATCACGGTGGCGGTACAAACTCGACTTTTACCAATGTCGTCGTCGCTTCGACGGATACGGATATTTATTCCACTATGGCCAGTTCCATCGGGGCCTTAAAGGGCCCCCGTCACGGCGGCGCCAATATTCGTGCCTCTAAGATGATGCATGCTGTTATAGATAAAATAGGCCTGGATGCATCCAATGAAAAGATGGAAGAAACGGTACGGGAAATTTTAAACAAGACCTTTCCTCAAACAGACGGATTAGTATACGGTTTCGGACATGCCGTTTATACTCTCTCAGACCCGCGTGCGGAAATTATGCGTAAGTACTGTGGTGAAATCGCTAAAAAGAAGGGCTTGGAAAAGCAGTTCGACTTTTATCGCCGCTTTGAAAATGTAGCTAAAAAAATAATCAGTGCCGAAAAGGGTATGGATATTTGCAGTAATGTTGACTACTACAGCGGATTCTGTTATCAATTACTCGGTATTCCGCAGGACTTGTATACACCCTTATTTGTCGTCAGCCGTCTCGTCGGTTGGTTAGCCCATAATTTAGAAAACAAATTATACGACGGACGAATTATGCGTCCTGCTACAAAATTTGTCGGTTCTCTAGAGCCTTACATTGCCAGAAAGGACAGATAAAATGAAAACAATCACTGTATTCAAAGGTGACGGTATCGGCCCGGAAATTACGGATGCCGTTCTTTCCGTATTGAAAGCTGCTCATGCACCTTTAGAATACGATATTTATAATGTAGGTGAGGCAGAGTATGAAAAAAACGGAGCTCTCATACCTGATGCCGGTTCGATTCATTTGAACGCACGAAGGTGCTCCTTAAATCACCGATTACAACGCCTATCGGTAAGGGTTTCCGTTCTCTCAACGTAACCTTGCGCAATAAGTACAACTTATATGCCAACATCCGACCGGCTAAGTCGAATACGGCGGTACATACACCTTTTTCCAACGTAGATATCATTACCTTCAGAGAAAATACGGAAGATTTATATGTAGGTGTGGAAGAACAAATCGATGAAAACACGGTTCATGCTATAAAAATCATTACCCGTACTGCAAGTGAACGAATCATTCGAGATGCTTTTGAATATGCTCGTCAGCACGGTAGACATAAAGTAACCTGCGTGCATAAAGCCAATATCTTAAAGCTTAGTGACGGTCTCTTCCTTTCCGTATTCAATCGTATTGCCGAAGAATACAGCGATATTGACAGTGACGATAAGATTGTTGATAATGTCTGCATGCAGTTGGTTATGCGCCCTGAAACCTTCGATATTATAGTAACACCCAACTTATACGGTGATATTATTTCCGATTTGACAAGCGGCCTTATTGGCGGCCTCGGTCTTTTGCCGTCCATGAATGTCGGTACGGATTATGCCATGTTCGAAGCGGTTCACGGCAGTGCTCCCGACATCGCGGGCAAGCATATTGCCAATCCTACGGCACTCTTATGGTCGGCTTGTATGATGCTCGAATACTTGAAAGAAGACACGGTCGCCGCAAAGATTAGACAAGCCGTAGACAAGGTTCTGCAAGACGGACATATTCTGACTCCCGACTTAGGAGGTACGGCGAAAACGGAAGAATACACCCAAGCAATCATCGACAACTTATAATAAAAAGCTCTCCGAAAGGAGAGCTTTTTATACAGTGCCCGATTATTGTATAATAAAGCCATAACGACTTATTAAAGGAGACAGTCCATGAATATATCCGTCTTAGGCTGCGGCCGATGGGGAAGCTTTCACGCTTGGTATGCAAACAGTATCGGTCACAAGGTCACCCTTTGGGGACGTACAGGATCTACGAATTTGGACCGGCTCGTACAAACCGGCCGAAACGACTATCTGACACTGTCTTCCGATATACTTTTAACCGATAACTTGCAACAGGCCGTACAAACGGCCGATATATGCATTGTATCTATCAATGCTCAACAATTTCGTTCTTTAGCTAAACGTTTAAAAAAAGAAACGGATCTCTCCGAAAAGCCTCTGGTATTATGTATGAAAGGGCTTGAAATCGGTACCGGTAAACGACTTTCGGAAGTGGCATCCGAAGAGCTGGGAAGTCATGCCCCCGTTGCCGTTTGGGTGGGGCCCGGGCATGTACAAGATTTTGTTCGTCATATGCCTAATTGTATGGTCATTTCTTCGACTCGCCAGAAGCTCACGGAAAACCTGGTACAGACCCTTACAGGGCCCTTAATTCGATTTTATTACGGCAGAGATCTTCTCGGTACGGAAATAGGGGCGGCGGCAAAAAATGTAATGGGTATTGCTGCCGGTATGTTAGACGGCCTCAACTATACAAGTCTTAAAGGGGCTCTTATGGCTCGAGGCACTCACGAGTTGTCCCGACTTATTGCCGCTATGGGCGGACAAGCCATGACAGTTTACGGTCTTTCCCATTTGGGTGACTATGAAGCAACTCTTTTTTCTCCATACAGCAATAACAGACGTTTCGGAGAAGAATGGATTAAAGGAAAGCAAACATCCTATCTTGCCGAAGGTTACTATACATCCGAAGCGTTAATGAATCTTTCGGAACAATATAAAGTAGAACTTCCCATAAGCCGGACTGTTTATGAAATTACACATAAGGGAATCGATCCTAAAGCCGGTTTGGAAAGCCTCTTTTTACGTTCCTTAAAAGATGAATAAACCGATAATTCTATTAAAACGGCACTGAAGATTTACTTCAGTGCCGTTTTTTTATGTATTTTCTTCATTCTCTTCTTCAGGAGTATGCGTAACTAATATTTTATCGACTCGTAAGTTATCCATATCAACAACTTCAAAACGGTAGTTTTTCCACTCATATACATCCGTTTCTCTCGGAATTCTGCCTACTCCGTAGACAACCAATCCACCCAAAGTTTTATAAAGATCCTCCTCTTCACCGGGAAGATCCTCATCAATTTTGAAAAAGTCTTTAAACTCCTCAATAGGAATCAATCCGTCAATCAACCACTCATTGACAGCCCGTTGAACGATTTTATTAGCTTCTTCCGCCTTTTCTTCTTCACCGACAGGCATAATACCTACAAGTTTTTCCAAAATATCATGAACTGATAAGATACCGCTTAAATTACCGTATTCATCCAAAACGGCTGCTTCATGGATTCCTTTTTCCTGAAACAGGTGAACTACCTTCATGATATCCATCGATTCAGGAATATATTCGGGACTACGACTTGTGTGCTCTAAAATAGAACGGATGGATACATTTTTCTTTAACAGAACGGCCCGATAGTATTGATTAAATACTTTATTTAAGGAAACAATGCCTACAAACTCATCTATGGAACCGCGGCATACGGGCACATTTATATGGTGAAAAGAGAGGAGATCGTTCATGATCTGTCCCTCTTCATCTTCCAAATCAATCCAATCCATCTGTGTCCGGTTTGTCATAATATCGCCTGCATCCATATCGGATAAGCGAAAAACACGTTCGACAAGCTTAGGTTCTTCTTTGTCAAAGGCTCCCGATTCAGCTCCTTGTTCCAACAGCAAACGTATTTCATCGGCCGTAACGGGTAATACTTCCGGATTATCGGCACCGATAATTTTTGTAACAAAGGATGTAGATGCCGATAGGATCCAAACTAAGGGGGTACATATCTTAGAAAAACACAGCATAGGTCTTGCTAAAAGACAGGCTATTTTTTCAGGACTGTCAATAGCAATACGCTTAGGTACCAATTCACCGAGAATCAAAGTTAAATACGTAATAACAACGACAATGGTTACCATACTGATTGTATAAGCATAGGGCTCCAATCCGGGTACCATCTTTACATATTGAGACAGGGGTCCGGCCATTTCCGTCCCGCCGTAAACACCTGTCAATAAACTTACAAGCGTCATACCGAACTGAACGGTCGAAAACATCTTATTCGGGTTTTCTCTTAATTTTAAAACAATTTTCGCCGACTTATTGCCTTCTTCGGCCATGGATTCCAATCTTGACTGATGGCTGCTGACAATAGACATTTCCAGCATAGAAAAGATACCGTTACCGACAGTCAGTAATAAAATTACCAAAAACTGTTTATATAAGGAAATTTCCAAAAAGAATCACTCTCTCCCATCTTACCAATCACCGAATCCGATACCGATACCACTACGAGAATGTCCACCTATCCCGATGCCTATGCCAATACCGATTCGCCCGTTTCCCGTACCGGTATAAGCCCGAGACGAAACAGTAACTGTCTTTTCAAACTGTCGTTCTTCCTTACCGATTCGTATGGTTAATAATGCTTTTGTCCTTCCTTCGGAAACAGCTTTAACAGCGTTCTTTTCTCCTATTTTTTTGCAATAGCTGTATTAATTGTTTCACCCCTAAGCGTATAGGGAATAAAGGCCGGCAAATTTACATAAAAGGTTCCCGTATCATTTACACCCAATACAGCAGGATACAAATCAATTCTCGTACGTTTCAATAAACTTTGAACATTACCGTATATAAGAGCGGCCTTTTCTCCCGTATGCAAGATCCAAACATTGCTTTTATCCCTTGCTACGGCATATTCACGAATAAGTTCAGAACTTTGTTTATCATATTCTGTTATACGATAAAAATATCCGTTCATCATATCTTTATCGACAAGAAAATATGTATTTTTTCTTTCTTTTACATCGATAGACGAAATAAAGGCCGTCAATTCTTCAAACTTTCTTCCTTTTGTAAGATAGTATGAATCATTTTTTTCTTTTACGGTAGCAGTAACCGGTATCACTGCTGTATCCGTTACCGATTCCGTAGCTCCGACACTCATCAAAGAAAAAATAAATATAAGTGTTGCAAGGATCGTAATTTTTTTATTCATCATAAAATCTCCACTCAATCTATCGAGACAACTTACTTCGTATGCTTTCCAAACGATTCAGGGCCGCATAAAGTGTCTCATTATTGACGGCAAAATGAAGACGTACGTATTTTTGTACATCTTCAGCAAAAAAGGTAGACCCGGGGACGGATCCGACACCTACTTTACGAACTAAATCTTCACAGAACTCCGTATCTTTTTCATAACCGAATTCAGAAATATCGACGAGTAAATAAAAAGCTCCTTGAGGAATATTGTGTTTTAACCCCAGGTCATCAAGACCCTTCATCAAAATATCTCTCTTTTCCGTATACGTTTTTACGAGGCCGTCATAATAATCACCGCCAAAACGAAGTCCCGTAACCGCCGCCTCTTGTAAAGGACTGGGAGCGCTGATAGTAAAGAAAGTATGGACCTTCTTTATTTCATCAATAACAGCTTCAGGTCCGAGAATATAACCTACTCGCCAACCTGTAATAGAATAAGTCTTGGACAGAGAGCCTACGCAAATCGTACGATCATGCATATGCGGTAATTCAGAAAAATACGTATATGTATAGGGTTTATAAATAATTTGTGAATATACTTCATCTACAATCACAAAGGTATCATATTTTTCGGCATAAGCGGCTATAATGCCCAATTCTTCCCGCGTAAAAACCTTGCCGCACGGATTTGACGGATCACACAAAAGAACAGCCTTCGGACGTTCTTTAAAAGCTTTTTCCATTTCATCTTCATTAAAAGTAAAATCATCGCCACGAAGAGAAACAAAAATAGGCTCTCCTCCCGCCAGTTTTACGTCAACGCTGTAAGCATCATAGTAAGGAGAGAAGATAATAACCTTATCACCCTTATCAACAACTGTCATAATCGTTGATATAAGAGCTTCCGTACCACCGCAAGTAGCAATCAACTCTTTATTTGTATCGGGTTTGCGTCCCGTACATTTAAAACGAAATTCCGCCAAAGCATGCCTGAAGTTTTCCGAACCGGCATCCAAACTATATTGATGGGGTCCTTCATCGGCAATCTGTTTCAAAGAGTCAAGAATAGGTCGAGGCGGAGGAAAGTCGGGAAAGCCTGCAGATAAGTTAACAGCACCGTATTGTTCCGATAAGACGGACATTTTTGCAATAGGTGAATCTGTAAAAAGGTTAGTACGTTCTGATAATGCAGGCATAATGCCCTCCTTATAAATCCAAATTTCTTACTTTCTTAGCATTGTCTTGAATAAATTTACGACGCGGTTCAACTTTATCACCCATTAAAACGGAAAAAATGCGATCCGCTTCAACAGCGTCTTCCAATTCAACTTTTAACATAGTCCTAAATTTGGGGATCCATCGTTGTTTCCCACAACTGTTCGGGATTCATTTCACCCAAACCTTTATATCGCTGTACGACAGCATTTTCATTTCCTACTTCAGCCAATTTATTTGTCAACTCGTCATCTGTATACAAATACCATACAGAACGCCCCTTTCGTACTTGGTACAACGGGGGCTGAGCAATATATACATGCCCTTCCGTAATCAAAGGCTTCATAAAACGATAGAAGAAGGTTAATAAAAGAGTTCTGATATGAGCCCCGTCAACATCCGCATCGGTCATAATAATAATTTTATCGTAGCGACGTTTAGTAATATCAAACTCTTCACCAATACCCGTTCCGAAAGCCGTAATCATAGCACGAATTTCTTCATTGGCAAGAATCTTGTCAAGACGAGCCTTTTCTACATTAATAATTTTTCCGCGCAAGGGTAAAATAGCCTGGAACTTTCTATCACGGCCCTGCTTGGCCGACCCGCCTGCTGAATCACCTTCGACGAGATAAATTTCTGTCATATCCGGATTTTTTTCCGAACAATCGGCCAATTTACCGGGTAGGCTACTGATTTCCAAAGCATTTTTTCTGCGTGTTAACTCTCTCGCCTTACGTGCTGCCTGACGGGCCCTTGCAGCATTTATATTCTTAGTTACAATACTTTTTGCTTCTGCCGGATGTTCTTCGAAAAATTCCTTCAATCCGTCGGAAATAATATTATCTACAATACCTTTTACTTCACTATTACCGAGTTTAGTCTTAGTTTGCCCTTCAAACTGAGGCTCCCTTACTTTAACACTGATAATAGCCGTTAATCCTTCACGCACATCTTCACCGGAAAGGTTATCTTCATTTTCTTTAATAATCCCGGAAGAACGACCGTAATCATTAATAGTTCTCGTAAGACCTGAACGGAAGCCACTCAGATGAGTACCTCCTTCTTCAGTAAAAATATTATTAACAAAAGTCAGTATATTTTCACTGTATCCGTCATTATACTGCAACGCTATATCAACGACTACATCACTCTTGATCCCTTCCAAACTGATAACTGTCTGATTTACGGGCGTACGGTTTTCATTTAAAAATTGAACAAAAGAGGTTAAACCGCCTTCATAATAATAAATTTCCTTTTTATCCGTTCTTTTGTCTGCAAGAGTAATAGTCAGTCCCTTATTTAAAAAGGCAAGTTCTCTCAGTCTGATTTTAAGTGTTTCAAAATCATAAACCGTATCGGGGAATATTTCACTATCAGGTTTAAACCATACTTTTGTTCCCCGTTCTTCTCCTTCTTCCAAAGGCCGAACTTTCGCCAATGAGTTTACTGTCAAACCGCGAGCAAAAGAAATTTTCCACAAGAATCCGTCACGTTTAACTTCGATTTCCGTCTGTTCGGAAAGAGCATTTACTACGGAAATACCCACACCGTGTAAACCGCCGGAAATAGGATATCCGTCACCGCCGAATTTACCTCCTGCATGTAAAACCGTCAAAACTACTTCAACAGCCGGTTTTCCGATTTTATGCATAGCTACGGGAATACCGCGGCCATTATCAACAACGGTAATACTGTTATCCTCTTCAATTGTAACTTCAATATGTGTACAATAGCCGGCTAAGGCTTCATCAATACTGTTATCTACTACTTCATAAACCAGATGATGAAGCCCCTTTAAAGATGTACTGCCGATATACATACCCGGTCTTTTACGGACCGCTTCCAATCCCTCAAGCACCTGTATTTGATCAGCTCCGTAAGAAACTTTCTTTTGTTCAGACATAAAAACGTGTGCCTCCTGTTTAATAATCACTCTATTATACAATATTCCTCAAAACTTACCAATCAAGGAGTTTTTAAGTCTAATTAAATTCTTTTAAGCATTATTCCTATACTTATTAACTAAATTGATGATAAATCTATCTGTTAACTCATGGGGCTTTTTTCTTGTAATAAAAATGGATAAATAAGTCATCCTCTTTTGTATCCGCATTATGATAAACTTTTTCTATTAACCTGTAAATACAATTCCGACGAACTTCATCATACTGTTTCTCCTGAAAGCTTTCTCTTTGATACAAGGATTGAACGTCCTCCCAAGTTAGCCAAGGCATTTCATTCAAAATTGCCGTTAATTTTACTTTTTTTTCTTGATTCTTTTCAGATAGACAATGTTCACAATCCTTATTTTTTTGTATCCACCTACCGCAACCCGAACAAGGTATATATCCTTCAGCTTCATAGGCTTTGCTTCTTCGTTTTGCCGCTACTTGCAAACGAAATATTTTTTCTTTTAATCCTTCCTGACACTTATCGGAAACTTGTTTTATTGTATTCACCGTTTCTTCTGCCAAAACAATTTCTGCCGGTTTTATCTTCAAAACAAATTCATGATCATCTGCAAGGTTTATCATTCTTTTTTCAGGAAATTTTGAAGCACTTACAAATTTTATATCACTTACATACTTTTCACCCAGGAAATCATTAATTTTTTCTTCAATATTATTCCTATACATGAATAACTGATTCATCCATGCAGAATTGAATACCCCTATTGTAATGACTCCTTCTCGTATATCTTTTATATAAGAATACTTTCCTATTCGATTGCCCATTAAAGAGGACCACTTTTTTTTCAATTCATAATGGCGATAGGGTTTCAATAAGTTATTATGTTCCAACACTTCTTGTATCAAATCACCGGCTTTTTCAGTTGTTCCTCTTCTCATGTTCGTCATATCGAACCTTTCCTTTTTCTACATAAAGAAACGAATATTCCTTTTCCTTACGAAAAAAAGAATCATCCGTTGTCGTAATAAAAGTTTGAACCTTTCCTTGCACAAAAGAAAGCAAAGCATTTCTTCGTTCTTCATCTAATTCACTCATAACATCATCAAGCAATAAAATCGGATATTCTCCGTTTTCTTTTTTTATAAATTCCAACTCCGCCATTTTCAATGCTAAAACAGCAGTCCGTTGTTGTCCTTGAGAACCCGAATTTTTTCAATTCCCCCAAAGTCATTTTCCACAACAAAATCATCTCTATGAGGACCTATAGACGTAGACTGACGATAAATATCTTTTTCCCTATTTTTCCGTAATAATTCATAATAAACGTCTTCCGTATCCTCTACCGTCGAACCCTTATATGGCTGAATGTATGTCAATTTTACTATCTCTTTTTCACTCGTTAAGTTCCTGTATATTTCCTTTACGACAACAGATATCTTCTCTAAAGATTCTTTTCTTTTATTAACTATATAGGCTGCCAGGCGTGCTAACTGGAGATCCCATTCATGAAGAGATATATCTTTTTCATATTTCATCCGCTTTAAAAGTATATTTCTTTGAGATACAGCCTTATTATACTGTAATAGCATCTTATAATAGGACGGATTGGTTTGAGATATTTCCATATCCAGAAAACGTCGTCTTAATGCCGGATTTCCTTTTATTAGTTGTAAATCCTCAGGTGAAAACATAACTTCTTGAAGTATACCGAAAAGTTCTCTCGTTCTTACCTTCGTATCATTTACGGACACGCGCTTTTTTTCATGAAGAGAAAAAACAATTTTAATATTTTGTTCTGTTTCATTCCTTATAAAATCGATAATAACGCTTCCGTTTGTAGCGGATTTTCTCAACAAATCCACATCTGTAACACCTCTATACGATTTACCTATACATCCGGTATATAAGGCTTCCAACAAATTAGTTTTTCCTTGACCGTTATTGCCATATAAAACAATAACGGTCGCAGGAAAAGATATATCAGCTTCTTCATAGTTTCTTATATTAAGTAAGCGAATTCTCGATATATTCATTACTTACTGTTCTCCGACAACTCTAAACTGCCCTACATTTTCTACCTTTACTATATCATTAGGATAAAGTTTCTTTCTTTTTACAGTACAACTTTCACCGTTTACAAAAATCATTTTATTGGCAATAAGCATACTCGTTTGACCGCCACTTTCCGTAATATCGGCCCACTTTAAGAACTGATCCAATTGTATCGTTTCTGTCTGAATCTTTATTTCTTTCATGTTGCTCCTATCTTGCACGCATAGGCGTAACAACAAATACACAATTTCCCGTATCCTTATCTTGTATCAACATAGGACTGTTTTCACGGCATTTAAGAAAAATTTCATCCTTACTGCAATGTTTTAATACATCAAGAATAAAACGTCCGTTAAAAGATATGGACAAAGGATTTCCGCCGGACATGATACATTCAACCGAATCTTCTACAACACCGTGATCCGGGTCCTGACTATTCATGTGAATCTGATTATCCGCCATATCAAAGTTAATAACATTATATTGAGCATCTTTGGCGACAATTGAAATTCTTTCAACGGCAGCTGTAAAGTCACTGCGTCTTATAGTAATAATATTGCTGAATTCCGTCGGAATAACTCGTTTGTAATCAGGGAAGGTTCCCTCTATAAGACGTGTACGGATATATACATTACCGAATTGAATAGCCAAATAATTTCTTACAGCCGTAATCTTTACGACAACAGGAACATCTGTCGGTAACTGTCGGGCTACTTCAGATAATAATCTACCGGGAATAATAGCTTGAATATCTCCTGTTGACGGTTGATCCAATGTAACTGATTTTAAAGCCAAACGATGGGTATCCGTTGCAACCATAGATAAGGATTTTCCGGAAACATCTAAAAAAGTACCTGTAAACACAGGGCGGGATGTATCTGTTGCGCATGCATAAGAAGTATTGTCGATTAAATCTTTAAGGATAACACTGTCTGTTGTGAAGGAAGCATATCCCTGTTCAACAACTTCGACTTCATTAAAGTCCTCAGTATTCATAGTCATATATCTATATTTAAGCTTACCGCCCTCAATAGACATTTGTGAATCCGAATCACTTTTGGTCAGTATAATTTCTTCAGATGCTATACGTCTTGTTAATTCTGACAAATGAGGATCCCATAAATACTTCACCGGATTCTTCAATGATACCGGGAATGGTTGTTTTGATTCCCATATCATAGTCGTTGGCTTGAATTTCAATATTATCATTTATAGCTTTGATTAGAAGACCGTTTTCACTGGATAAGTTATTACTTTTATTGGATGCTACTTTTTGCACCGACTGTAAGGCACGTGTAAAGTCTTCTTTTTGAATTTTCAGTTTCATGGTATTCTCCTTTTTATATGAATATGAACTTAATTGGAGCTTATTAAATAGTAGTAATAGTAATAGGGGGTGTGGATTTGTAAAAAAGTCTTTTAAAAGTGTAAGTTATCTTGTTTACCCGTGTTTATAAAAAGTGGATAAGTAAAATCGGATTATTCACAATTTTACAGGAAAATTACTTATTCACTTTTATAGAAAGGATATATACAACATATAAACCTATTTATCCACAAGGATAATTGAATTTTTTATTTGTTCAACAGCTTTTCGCAGAGACTCGTCTTTTTTGACCTCTTTAGAAATTTTATTAACCGCATACATGACTGTTGTATGGTCTCTGTCATTAAAAGCGGCACCGATATGAGGATATGTGTGCTCTGTTAATTCACGGCATAAATACATGGCTATTTGACGAGGAAAAGCTATTTTTTTGAGTTTAGTTTTACTCATTAAGTCTTCATATTTTATTTTATAATATGAGCATACATGTTTAGTTATTTCATCAATAGTAATATATTTTTTTTCCTGTTTTGTTTTGACCAGCTCTTGAAGAGCCCTTTGTGTTACTTCCAGTGTAATGGGAGAGTTTTCGACAGATGCCTGCATTTGAGCTCGAATAAAGGCTCCTTCAAGTTCGCGAATGTTTTCGCTCACATTGGAAGCTATATAGTCGATGGCTTCTTTATCAATAGGTAGATGTTCGATTTTGGCCCGATTTCTTAAAATCGCTGTTCTAGTTTCCAAATCGGGAGGATCAATATTTACAACAGTTCCGCCTTGAAAACGGGATCGAAGCCTATCTTCCAGTTTTTTTATATTCTGTGGAGGTCGATCGCTTGTAAAAACCATTTGTTTATGGTCTTTGTAGAGTTTATTGAAGGTGTGGAAAAACTCTTCTTGTGTATGTTCTTTACTTTCTAAAAACTGAATATCATCGACGAGAAGGACATCTATATTTCTGTATCGTTGACGAAAACTTTCAGGGTTTTTATCCTGGATGGATTGAATGAGTTCATTGGCAAAATCTTCACTTGTAATACAGCGTAGTCGTAAATGAGGATAATGTTTTAATATATAATGACCGATAGCGTGCATCAAATGTGTTTTGCCCAGACCGCTGTCACCGTATATAAAAAAGGGAGAATATTTTGTCATAGGCGATTCGGCTATGGACATAGCCGCTGCATGAGCCAATCGATTACTGTTGCCTACAACAAAAGTGTCAAAGGTATAAGCGTCGTTTAAAGTGGAGGCCCCTGTTTGTAAAATATCATCCTTTTCGTCAGAAAAAGGTCCGGATTGTTTTATATCCGGAGTATAAGTAGGTTCTGAACCTGTCTGTACCTGTTCCGTATGGGGGAGAACCGATTCCGTTGTTTCATGAGTTTTTAAACTTTCAATAGTATATACGTTGTTGGCATATATATCTTGAGAATCTTCTTTTTTTTGAGTATTTGACTGTCCCATATCGGAAAGATCTCCGGCACTGTGAATAAGACGAACTTTAATCTCTTGATCGGCCACGGATGAAGCCGTCGTTTCCAATAGGTGTGTATATTTTTTTGTAATGTAAGAACAGATAAAATTAGTAGTTGTATCGAGGGTAAACGTATTGTTTTCAAGAGAATAAGGTATTAAGGATGTTTCTATCCACGTGTTGTAAATTTGCGGTGGCAATGATTGTTTTAACTTTTCCAACATGCGAATCCAAAGTTCCGTAATATCAATAGTTTCCATAAGAGACCTCTCTTTAAAAATGCATGTATATACGAGTAATTGTTGTGATATAATGTGTATAACTGTGTAGATAAAACTCTTTTTCTTACGATAAATATCGAAAGAGAAAGAAAAAGAAAGTTATCAACAATTGTTGATAATATGTTGATAACTTTCTTTTTATATGTCATCTATCCACATTTTACACCAAAAAAGGTATGAATGGAATAGACCGACCTATTTACTTATAAATCTTATATATCCTCTTCATTGACAGTATATGGCCTATTGAGTATAATTACACTGTTATGGTGTAAGCTCAAAGTATTATGTGTAAAAGGAGGTGCTTCACTTGAAACAGACATTTCAACCGAATAACTTGTGGAAGAAAAGAACGCACGGCTTCCGTGAAAGAATGAAAACTAAAGGCGGTCGTATGGTTTTAAAAAAACGCCGCATGAAAGGTAGAAAGAAACTTTCTGCTTAATAACAATTACGAGATGAACAGAAAAATTCCTCGAGGGATTTTTCTGTTCATCTGCCATTATCAGGATAATCGTTATGTATGAGTTGAAAAAAAAAGACCGCTTATGCAAAAATCGAGAATATCAGCTCGTATATCGTCACGGTAAGTCATATGTGGCCAGATCCGTCGTTTTATATATTATGAAACGATCGCCGCAACAACCGATTCGATCGGGATTTGTGACGGGAAAAAAAGTAGGTTGTGCCGTCGAGCGCAATTACTGCCGGCGTTTAATGAAAGAAGTATATCGACTACATCGGTCTGAACTGATAAGCGGATATGACTTGGTACTAATCGGTAGAAGCCGTATGAAGTACGGTACTTACGCAGATGCGGAAAAGACGATTATGAAGCTTTTTAAACAGGCCGGTCTTTTGAAAAAGGCTTAGTTATGAAATATATACTTATATTTTTTGTGAAAGTATATAGAATATGTGTATCTCCGTTGGGGTTACCTTGTTGTCGATTTTATCCTACTTGTTCTGCTTATGCCATTGAAGCCTTACAGAAATACGGTGCAGTAAAAGGGTCGGTTCTCGCTGTTAAGAGAATTTTAAAATGCCATCCTTTGCATAAGGGCGGTTATGACCCGTTGCCGTAACGGGACGGATGAAATTAAGGCCTGTCCCCGGATTTTTTACACTTGATAGGAGTTGAGATTTTTGGGCTTTTTCAGCGGAATTATGGATGTATTGAGCGGCATTATGTCAACCTTCCTGGACTATTGCTACGCCTTTACTCAATCAGTGGGATACCCCAGTTACGGTATTGCCATTATAATGCTTACAATTATTATTAAGCTGGTACTCAGTCCGTTGACGGCAAAACAGATTCGTTCTATGGAAGGAATGCAACTGTTACAGCCGAAAATAAAAGAATTACAGAAAAAATATAAGGGCAACCAGAAGAAGATGCAGGAAGAAATGAGTAAGCTTTATCGTGAAATGGGTGTGAATCCCCTTTCGGGATGTTTGCCTATTTTAATCCAAATGCCTTTCCTCGTATCTATCTTCTATGCGTTGCGATCCTATCCGTATGATCCTGCATATGAAAGCTTTTTGTGGCTTTCCAGTTTGGGTCAGCCTGATGAAACCTATATTTTGCCGGTCTTGTCGGCTCTTTCTACCTTCCTTATACAAAAGCAAATGACAGGTGCACAGCCTGATGCTGAAGGTCCGCAGGCTATGCAACAAAAGATTATGAAGGTGGCTATGCCCCTTTTTATAGGTTGGATTAGCTTGACATTCCCGAGCGGCTTGGTTATTTACTGGATTATTTCCAATGTTTTCCAAGGAGCTCAGCAGATGATTATGGGACGTCTCAAAAAGGAGAATTAACATGATGATTATCGAAGCTACGGGAAAAACTATTGAAGAAGCGATTGAATCGGGTCTTAAAGAACTGGGAAAGATATATCCGAAGTGGAAACGGAAGTATTGGTTCAGCCCAGTAGCGGTATTTTGGGTTTTCGGTAAAAAGAGGCCAAGGTTCGCCTTACGGTAATTGAGAAACAGGTTGAAGAAGTACCTGTTGAAGCTATACAAGTTGAAGAAGTTTCCGTAGAAGTAAAGCCCGTTGAATTAGATGGGGAAGAAACGCGTAATGATGCTGAGGAAATCGCTGCTGATGCGAAAGAATTCCTGAATACAATTCTTGAAAAAATGGGAATTTCGGCTGTTATCGAAAAGATGATAAAGGCTGATAGAATTACACTTCACATACACGGCGACGACTTAGGAGTTCTTATAGGAAAACACGGGCAGACATTGGATGCCTTGCAATATATCATTAATTTGAAAGCTAATAAAGGCAAAGAAAATCGTTTCTTCATTATGCTTGATGTAGAAAACTACCGGGCTCGTCGTGAAGAAACGTTAAAAAACTTGGCTCATCGTTTGGCAAGTCGAGTTAAACGCAATCGTAACAAGGTTGTTCTTGAACCGATGAACGGGTTTGAGCGGAAAATTATTCACGTAGCCCTTCAGGACACGGAACATGTACGGACGGAAAGTGAAGGCCAGGACCCGTATCGTCATGTAGTTATTTATTACCAATAATAGAGGGCCCGGTGCATTGCACCGGGTTCTTTTCCTATATGAAGGAGAAGTTCTATGATTTACGATTTGTCACATACCATTGCGGCTATTGCTACGGCAACGGGAGAAAGCGGTGTCGGCATTATTCGTATAAGCGGTACTGAAGCCTATAACATCGGTGAAAAGATTTTTCGCAGTAAGGGGAAGACGCGGTTCAAGGATTTTAAAGACAGAACGATTCATTTCGGTACTATTGTTGATGAAAAAGGCCGTGAAATTGACGAAGCTCTTGTACTTATCATGAAGAGGCCTCATTCTTATACGGCGGAAGATATTTTGGAAATACAATGTCACGGCGGTCGTCAATCTGTTTCGGATATTTTAAAACTCGTACTTCGAAGCGGTGCTCGTCTTGCCCGTGCGGGAGAATTTACTCAAAGGGCTTTTATGAACGGCCGTATCGATTTGGTGCAGGCCGAAGCAGTCATGGATGTTATTCAGGCCAAAAGTTCGAAGGGATTAAGTACGGCTCTAAGCCAATTGGAAGGTCGGCTTTCAGGTATTGTGGCTGACATGAGGACGGAATTGACGGATTTTATTACACGTCTGGAAGTAACGGTAGATTATCCGGAAGAAGATTTGGAAGATATTGTCGTCCATGACTTGGAAAAGACTATGAGATGCATGATGGAGCGGATGGAACAAATGCTGAAGGATTCGTCTAAAGGACGGATTATTCGTGACGGCATGACGGTGGCCATTGCCGGGGCTCCCAACGCAGGAAAATCCAGTCTACTGAACTATTTACTTGCAGAAGATCGAGCCATTGTGACGGATATTCCGGGAACGACGAGAGATGCTCTGGAGGAATGGGTATCTATACAGGGAATTCCATTTCGTCTTGTCGATACGGCGGGAATCAGAGAAACGACAGATACGGTTGAAGCTATCGGTGTAACTAAGGCCAGAAATTATATAGAAACTGCTGATACGGTTCTGATTTTGAAAGACAGAACGCAGCCGTTTAGTGATGAGGACAAGGCCTTGATAAAGTCTGTTTCCTGACGGTAAGGGTGCCATTGTTCTGACAAAATCGGATTTAAAGCCTCTTCTGGAATGTAAAGACTTAGAAGTGTACGGCCTTCCTGTTTTTTCACTGTCGTCCAAGACAGGAGACGGTATAAATTTATTGGAAGAGTACTTGGTTTCCCGTTCGGGAGAAAGCGGTACGGGAGAGAATGAAGTTCTCTTATCCAATATGAGACATATTGAACTGATGAGGCAAAGTTTGAATGCTCTGAAAAGGGCTGAAGAAACGATGTATGCCGGCATGCCGACAGATTTAATACTCGTTGATTTACGTGAGGCCTGGGAGTTATTGGGAGCGGTCACGGGAGAAACGGTTCAAGACGATATGGTCGGTGAAATATTCAGTCGTTTTTGTTTGGGAAAATAGGAGGTTCTGTTGTGTTTGTTGCCGGAACTTACGACGTAATCGTTGTCGGTGCAGGACATGCGGGGTGTGAAGCGGCTTTAGCTGCTGCTCGCATGAAAATGCATACCTTATTGATTACGCTTAATTTGGATAATATAGCTTTAATGCCCTGTAATCCCGCTATAGGCGGACCGGGTAAAAGTCACCTCGTTAAAGAAATTGATGCTTTAGGCGGTCAGATGGGATTGGTAGCCGATAGTACGGCTATACAAATGCGTATGTTGAATACGGGCAAAGGTCCCGCGGTCTACTCTTTGCGTGCTCAATCGGATAAAAAAGCATATCAATCTGAAATGACACATATTTTAGAAAATGAAGCCAATCTGGACGTGAAACAACTGACCGTTACGGATCTTATCGTAGAAGATAAGATTGTAAAGGGTGTTTATACGGAATTGGGTGAAACCTTTTTGGCTAAAGCCGTCATTTTGGCAACCGGAACATATTTAAAGGGGCGTATCATTATTGGAACGACCGTACTTGAGTCAGGCCCCATAGGACAACGATCGGCCGAAGTATTGTCCGATTCTTTGAAAAAATACGGGATTTCATTAATGCGCTTTAAGACAGGGACGCCGGCTCGGGTAGACAGCCGTACATTGCGAAGCGAATCCATGGAAAAGCAGGAAGGAGATAACGAAGGACATGCCTTTTCTTTCCTGTCTGAACGGGTAAATCGTAATAAGGTCTGCTGTTGGCTTACCTATACAAATGAGAGAACTCATGAAATTATTCGATCCAATCTGGATCGGGCACCTATGTGCAACGGAGTTATTGAAGGTATCGGACCCAGATACTGTCCGTCTATTGAATCTAAAATTCTTCGTTTTGCTGATAAGAAGAGACACCAGCTTTTTGTTGAGCCGGAAGGATTAAAAACGGAAGAAATGTATGTCCAGGGAATGAGTACCAGCTTGCCTATGGATGTGCAATATGAATTTAAAGACAATTCCCGGCTTGGAAGACGTGAAAATAATGAGGCCCGGGTATGCTATCGAGTATGACTGTCTCGACCCTTTACAACTCTTACCTACTTTGGAAGTCAAGAAGATAAAGGGATTATATTCGGCCGGCCAGGCAAACGGAACGAGCGGTTATGAAGAAGCGGCGGCACAGGGGCTGATAGCCGGTATTAATGCGGCACTGAAGATACAGGGAAAAGACCCCTTTGTATTGACACGGGCGGAGGCCTATATAGGCGTTCTTATAGATGATTTGGTTACAAAGGGTACCAATGAGCCGTATCGTATGATGACCAGCCGATCCGAATATCGTTTAATTCTAAGACAAGATAATGCGGATATGCGATTGACAGAAAAAGGCCGTGAATTAGGACTTGTGACCGATGAGAGATATGCAGCCTTTTGTAAGAAAAAAGAGGAAGTTGATGAGCTTCTTTCTGTCTTAAAAAAATTGTCCGTTACGCCGACGACTCGGACTAATGAACTTCTCGAGTCGGTAGGCTCGGCTCCTTTAAAAACGGGAATCAAGGGCGTCGACTTGTTACGTCGTCAAGAAATGACCTATTCTTTAATGAAAAAGCTATTTAGTGAACTTAAAGATTATCCTCTTGATGTAACGGAAGAAGTGGAAATTACGGTTAAGTATGAAGGCTATATTGAACGTCAGCGGGAACAGGTAGCAAAGATGAATAAGTTGGAACAGCGTCTTTTACCCGATTCTATTGACTACGAAGCTATCGATACAATCTCTTCCGAGGGTCGACAAAAGCTTTCCGATATTCGGCCGCGCTCATTAGGCCAGGCTTCGCGTATATCCGGAGTTTCACCGGCAGATATTACGGCTTTATTGATTTATACTGAGCAGATGAAACGGGAGGGTAAAGGTAATGTTTCCATGTAAGGGAGATGAGCTTTTCCGCCTTGCCTATCCGAACATAACGGATGATGAGCTGGAAAAATTCAAAGTCTTTGCCGGGTTATTGGAAGAAAAGAATAAGGTTATGAACTTAACGGCCATTACCGATGCCGACGAAGTGACGGTAAAGCACTTTATTGACAGCTTAAGTTGTTATGATGAGCGCTTCTTTTTCATCGGGGCTAAGGTGTTGGATTTGGGTACAGGTGCCGGGTTTCCCGGAATTCCCTTGGCTATTATGCACGACGATTTGAAGATTACCTTCTTCGACAGCCTTCAAAAACGGTTAACCTTTTTAAAGGAAGTAACAACAGCTCTTTCATATAAGCAGGCTGAGTTTTTGCACGGGCGAGCTGAAGAAGAGGCTCATAAAGATATGTATCGGGAAGCTTTCGATATAGTTACGACTCGAGCTGTAGCCAGGCTCCCTGTTTTAGTTGAATGGGCTTTGCCGTATGTAAAAACAGGAGGCTATTTCGTAGCTCTTAAAGGGGCGGCCTATGCAGAAGAAATTGAAGAATCGAAAAATGCGTTGAAAATTCTCGGGGGTATGGTGGAAGTCGTCGAGCCTAAGAAATTGCCCGGTCTTGAAGATAAGAGAGCCGTTTTATATATTAAAAAGGTTAAAAACAGTCCGGCAAAGTATCCTCGTAAGCCGAAGGTGGCTGTAAAGAATCCGTTGTAAAGAAAGGATGAGCTTTATGAAGATGAAAAAACTGGCCCTTTGTGCTATGGTATGGTGTCTCGGATTGGCTTCATCATTTGCCGTTTCCGACGGGGAGATTCATGCCCGGGCAGCTGTTCTGATGGATGCTCAGACGGGAGAAGTGCTGTATTCGAAAAACGGTGATGAAAAGCTGTATCCCGGTGGGACAACTATGATTATGACGGCCCTTTTAGGGGCCGAAGCGGGCGATACAGTATTGGACGGAGCCGTTCATTTTTCCGATGATGTAACTAAATTGGATAAAGATGTAGCCGTTTTGGGAATTTCTGCAGATCACCCCGTTACGCTTCGCAATGCTCTTACGGCTATGATGACCTATACGGGCTGTGATGCGGCCTTGGATACGGCCGTCACGGTGGCTCCTTCCGTTGCGGATTTTGTGCATATGATGAATGAGAAGGCAGTCACTATAGGTGCTACGAATACGCACTTTGCGAATCCGCACGGATTGCCGGATGTAAACCATGTTTCGACGGCTAAGGATTTGGCTAAGATAGCTGTATATGCTATGCAAAATCAGACCTTTAAATCTTTTACGGGACGTACGAGTTTTGTCATGCCGTATATAAATGGCGGATCCCAAGAAGTATATTCTATGAATGAGTTTCTTAATTCAGGATATAAGGGTGCTAACGGTATTAAAACCGGTGCCACCGATTACGGCGGAGCGACTTTAGTTGCATCGGCTACCCGGGGGGATAAGACCTATGTGGTCAGCATTTTAAACTCGGATAACCGTAGCGGTGATGCAAAATTGTTGATGGACTTTGCCTTTGCTGAGACTACTGCAATCGGTGCGGTGAGCAAAGATGAAGGAAAATCGGCTGTGGCGGAAAAGAAGGAAAATAAGACGACACCTGAGGAGGATGCTGAAGCCTATGCACTTCGAGATGCACCGGAAGGGCAAACGTTGACGGGTATTGCAACACAGCATATTTCTAAATAAGTATAAATAGCATAACGGTGGATATAAAACCGCTTCCTTTTAGGAAGCGGTTTTTTCATAAACCATACTATAATTATGACATTTAATCATTTTGGACATTCATGCATATTCGTTTAGAATGATGACTGTTTTTGATTGATTATTATTGTTTGCGACTGTATACTAAGGACGAAATTTACTTTCAGGAGGTACTCATTATGTTGACTGAAGAACGGCAGAGAGACATAGCACGGCTTGTAATGATTGAAAGAGCCGTAACGGTACAGCAGTTGTCGGCGCGGTACGGTATCTCGGAATCGACGGCCAGACGGGACTTACTTACCTTACAAAAGATGGGCCTTGTCAATCGGGTTCATGGCGGAGCCACGGCTGTAGACGAAGTGGATGAATATAATGTCAATTCTGAAAGTATTCAGCAGAAATATGCCTACCACATAGAAGAAAAGAGAAAAATAGCCGCTTATGCCGCTACTTTGATAGAAGAACAGGATTTTATTTATATAGACGGCGGTTCGACGACGGAACAAATGGGTGACTTTTTGACGGCACATGATATTTCAATTGTTACAAACAGCCTTCCCTTGGCACAAAAACTGGCTGCACGGGGACTACAAGTAAGTATCCTCCCCGGGACGGTTAAAGGATCAACTGAATCGGTTATCGGAGGAGATATGAGAGATATGCTCAGACGTTATCATTTCACGAAGGGGTTTCGGTACAAACGGGATTGATCTTCGTTTCGGATGTACGACTCCCGACCAGGAAGAGGCGGCCTGTAAGACGGCTGCACTTAAACAGTGTACCAAGGCGTATGTTTTGGCAGATACGAGTAAATTCGGCCGTTCGTCACACGTAACATTTGCGACTCTTGCGGAGGTCTCAATTATTACGGCAGGCAAGAAGGATTTAGATGTTTCCGTATACGGTGAGCAAACGGAGGTGTGTATGCTTTGATTTACACGATTACGTTCAATCCGTCCTTAGACTATGTTGTTCATACGACGGATTTTTCTACCGGTAATATTAATCGAGCAGAGGCGGAAGCCATATATCCCGGAGGTAAGGGGATTAACGTATCCCTTGTATTACAAGCCTTGGGAACCCGAAGCAAGGCCTTGGGCTTTGTAGCCGGTTTTACCGGCCGGGAAATAGAGCGTCTTTGCGTGAATGCCGGCGTACAATGTGATTTTCTTTATTTACGAGAAGGTAATTCTCGCATTAACGTAAAGGTTATCAGCCATGAAGAAACGGCACTTAACGGAGTTGGTCCGGTTATAGGTCAAGAGGATATTAATCACCTGAAAAAAACAATAGGGGCTCTAAGCTCCGATGATGTACTGGTTCTTGCCGGAAGCATACCGGCAGGTATAGACAACCGTATATATGAACAGTTATTGGCGTCCGTAGCAGATAAAGGCGTCAAAACCGTTGTCGATGCGACAGGCGATCTTTTACGTAATGTATTGAAGTATAAACCCTTTTTGATTAAACCCAACCGAGAAGAACTGGAAGAATTATTCGATATAAAACTAAGGACAGATGAAGACATTATTTTTCAGGCACGGAAACTTCAAGAAGAAGGGGCACAAAACGTACTCGTATCCCTCGGCGGTGACGGTGCCATATTAATCGGTGAAGATAATGAAATATATAAGGTAAAAACGCCCGAAGGGACGCTTGTCAACTCCGTGGGTGCCGGAGACAGTATGGTAGCCGGATTTATTTCGGCTTATATGAAATACGGGGGAAACTTGAGCGAGGCATTACGTTGGGGGATTGCAGCCGGAAGTGCTACGGCTTTTCATGAATGGCTGGCAACGGGTCGACAAATTAAAGATATGTATGAAGCTGTTTGGATATAGGGGGAACAGTTATGAAAATTACGGATTTATTGAAAATTGAAAGTATCGATTTACAGGCAGAGGTTGTCGATAAACGAGGCGCTGTTAATCGGCTGGTAGATTTAATGGAAAAAAGCGGTTGTTTAAAGGATAAAGAAGCATATAAGGCCGCAGTCTTAAAGCGTGAAGGTGAAGGAAGTACGGGAATCGGTGAAGGTATTGCCATTCCTCATGCCAAGACAGATGCGGTTGTAAAGCCCGCACTGGCATCTATGATTGTTCGCACCGGTGTCGATTATGAAAGTCTCGATGATGAGCCGGCTCACCTCTCTTTATGATTGCCGCACCGGCGGACGGGGCCGATGTTCATTTGGAAGTCCTTAGCCGTCTCAGCAGAATGCTTATGGATGACGACTTTAGAGAGGCTTTGATGTCGGCTCCCGATAGAGAAACGTATTTAAAAATTATTGATAATGCGGAGCTAGCCTTGGCAGTCGAAGATTCCGGAGAAGACGGTCAAGCGGCAGTCTCTGCTGATGTGACGGAAAGACCGTTTGTCGTTGCCGTAACGGCTTGCCCTACAGGAATTGCTCATACCTACATGGCTGCCGAAGCCTTAGAGAACAAGGGTAGCGACATGGGTATTGATATTAAAGTGGAAACAAACGGTAGCGGCGGAGTCAAAAATGCTTTGACTGCCGATGATATAAAACGGGCTGTAGGTGTTATTGTGGCAGCCGATAAGGACGTGCCGGTCGAACGATTTAAAGGAAAACACGTCGCTTTCGTTAAGGTGGCGGAGGGCATTAAGAATCCTGCCGGTTTGATTGAAGGCGCCTTGCAACAGACGGCTCCCGTATTTAACGGAAGCGGCAGTAAAAGTGAAGAAAGTACCTCCGGTGAAGGGACGGAAAGCACGGGTCGACGTGTTTATAAGCACTTAATGAACGGCGTTTCACATATGCTTCCTTTCGTTATCGGCGGCGGTATTTTAATTGCTTTGGCCTTCCTTTTTGACATGAATAATGCCGGGACGGCCACTTTCGGGTCGGGAACGCCTGTAGCAGCTTTTTTGAAAGATATCGGCGGTTTGGCATTCAGTATGATGATGCCTATTTTAGCCGGATATATTGCCGTCAGCATAGGTGAACGACCGGCATTGATGCCCGGTATTATCGGCGGTTTTTTGGCAGCTAACGGAGGATCGGGATTTTTCGGAGCCCTTTTTGCCGGATTTATTGCAGGGTATGTCGTTATCTTTTTAAAGACGGTTTTTGCCAAACTGCCTCAAGCCTTGGAAGGAACTAAGCCCGTATTGCTTTATCCCGTCTGCGGTCTTATTCTCGTAGGTCTTATTATGGTTTTTGTTATTAATCCGCCTACGGCCGTATTCAATCAATGGCTGTCGTTTACTCTGGCCGGTATGACTACGACCAGCAAGATTTTCTTGGGTCTTATTTTAGGCGGCATGATGTCTATCGATTTCGGCGGTCCTATTAATAAAGCGGCCTATGTTTTCGGAACAGCTTCATTAGTCGATGCATCGGGGGCAGCTGTCAGCTCGGGTATCATGGCTTCCGTCATGATCGGAGGTATGGTTCCTCCCATTGCAATTGCTTTGGCGATGCTTGTTTTTAAGGGCAAGTTTACGGAGAAGGAGCGACAATCTACACTTACGAATTTTATTATGGGGTTGTCTTTTATTACGGAAGGAGCTATTCCTTTTGCCGCCTCCGATCCGGTTCATGTCATACCCTCGTGTGCCGTCGGTTCGGCTGTAGCCGGAGCTCTGTCCATGTTTTTTAATTGTACCGTTCCGGCCCCTCACGGCGGAATTTTCGTATTCGGTGTCGTTACGAACTGGCCCATGTACTTGGCAGCTCTTTTTGCCGGTGCCGTAGTGGCGGCTCTCTTGTTGGGATTAACGAGAAAGAATGCTTAGACTATTGTTTTTCTTATAAAAGTACGTTAAAGTAAAGAATACCGATTAAGTTGATTTTAAGGAGGCATTAAAATGAAAGAGTTTACATATACAATAACGGATCCCCAAGGGATTCATGCGCGTCCGGCAGGATTGGCCGTTAAGGAAGCTAAAAAATTTGAATCAAAGATTACTATTGAAAAAGGGTCTAAAAAAGGTGACTTGAAAAAGATTTTTACGGTCATGGCTCTGGGCGTGAAACAAGGTGAAGAAATAAAAGTTACTGTAGACGGTTCAGATGAAGAACATGCTGTACATGAAATAGAAAAATTCTTTAAAGAAAACTTCTAAAGGAGGTATTCATGCTGGTTGTAAAGGGAAAATCGGTTTTTTCCGGCATTACGATGGGTCCCCTTGCTTTGTTCCATAGAAATACCGTATCTACGGCCAGGCGACGTATAAAGGATACGGATGCAGAAGTGGAACGCTTTCAAGAAGCTCGTTTAGCATCTATTGAACAGTTGAAAGACATGTATGAGAAGGCGGTTCAAAAGGTTGGCGAAGAGGAAGCGGCCGTATTTGAAGTTCATCAGATGATGCTTGATGATGACGATTATATTGATAATATAGTTACTTTAATTTCTCAAGAAAAAATAAATGCCGAAGCAGCTGTAGAAGAAACGGCACAGCAGTTTTCCGAAATGTTCCGCTCCATGGATGATGCGTATATGAAGGAACGGGCAGCCGACGTATTGGATATATCAAGACGTATACAGGTACAGCTTTGTGGCGGTGAAGCCAATGATTTCTCGGCATACGACGGTGTTATTTTGGCCGCCGACGACTTAGCTCCCAGTGAAACGCTACAACTCGATACGGATAAGATTCTGGGCTTTGTTACCTCCGGCGGGAGCACGAACTCCCACACGGCTATTTTGGCTCGTACATTGGGAATTACAGCCGTAGTCAATACGGGAACGCAATTGCATACGGATGTGGAAGGCAAGACGGTTATTGTTGACGGCTTTACGGGAACCGTATATTTGGATCCCGATTCGGCTACGTTGGATAAGATGAAGAAAAAACAGGCAGAGGCTGAGGAACGTAAAATTCGTTTAGAAGCATATCGAGGTAAGGAATCCGTTACGGTAGACGGTTATAAGGTCAACGTTTTCGCGAATATCGGAAATCCTGATAATGTACCTCAAGCCTTGGCTAATGATGCGGAAGGGATCGGCCTTTTCCGTAGCGAATTCCTATATTTGGAAAATGCTACCTATCCGACGGAAGAGCAGCAGTTTGAAGCTTATAAAAAGACGGTCGAAATGATGGGAGGAAAAACGGTTGTTATCCGTACCCTGGATATAGGAGCGGATAAGAAGGTGGATTACTTCGATTTAAAGGCTGAAGAAAATCCGGCTATGGGCATGCGTGCTATTCGTATTTGCTTAACTCGACCGACTCTTTTTAAACACAGTTGCGAGCTTTGTGTAGAGCCAGTGCGTACGGAAAGATTGCCATTATGTTTCCCATGATTATTTCCGTTGATGAAGTGCGTCGCAGTCGAGAGTTATTGAGACAAGTGCAGAACGAGCTGAGACATGAAGGAATTACTTTTGATGAGTCGATGGAAGTGGGAATTATGATAGAAACGCCCGCAGCGGCACTCATTAGTGACGAGTTGGCTAAAGAAGTGGATTTCTTCAGCATCGGTTCCAATGACCTGACCCAGTATACCTTGGCTATCGATCGACAACAGACGGACTTGGATAACTTCTTTAACCCCCACCATCCCGCCCTTCTCAAACTTATTGAAATGACGGTTAAAAACGGGCATAAAGAAGGTATTTGGGTGGGTATTTGCGGTGAACTCGGTGCAGACTTAAGTCTTACGGAAGACTTCCTTCGTATGGGCGTAGATGAACTTTCTGTGAACCCGCCGGCAGTTTTGCCTTTACGTGAGAAAATAGGATCTATTAATTTAAGTAAATAACGTATAAGCGGTGTAAAGGACCTGCTGCCCTTACGGCTGGCAGGTTCTTTTATAAATGAGCTGAAATACTCTCTATACGGTTATTGTATACATAAAAGGCTTATAAAATATAGGTTTAAATGACTGTTTCTCTTTACAAACATACCCCACCGGGGTATAATGAGTCAGACAAATTAATAAGGGGGAATTTACTATGGTAATGTCTAACTATATGGATTTACTGGGTATGTATGCACCGTGGTTTTTAATTCTTTTCATGGTAGTGCCTATGACCTTAGCCGAGCTGGTTCTTTGTTCGGAAATCTTTTCACTGCTTAACAAAGAAAAAGCAGAGAACTCATGGCCCGGTTTACGAAAAGGGGCATCTATTTGTTTAAGTATTATTTTTATTTTCTTGTTTATTTATCTTGTTGTCGCATACATACCGACAGTTGCTTGGAAGGGACCCTTGGATCGCCTGTCTATCTACTCCTTCTTAGCAGCTATTATTCCGGCCGTCTATTTACTTTATAGAAATCGGCATTGTAGGTAAGGCCTGGAATGAACATACCAAAGTTGTTCGTCATGCATTGACCGTATTTCTTTTTGTGGCACTTACCCACTTGGCTATGGTATTCGGCATGATTGATCCGCAATTAGGCGGGTATGTTCCGCCTCAAGGCCAAATGAATATGCATATGAATATGAACGGTAACAATCAAGGACATATGCATATGAACGGGAATCAGATGCCGGATAACTGCCCGGGAAATGCATATAATCATATGCAAGGTAACGGGAATATGCAAATGAACGGTAATAATCAATCCATGTCGGGTCAGCAAAACGGTCATGAAATGAATATGGAAAGCAACAAATAAGATAAACGACTACTTATTAGAATACTTTTTGGTAAAGAGGATTGTTTCACAAGAAACAGTCCTCTTTTTATCTTTACTACAGTTTTTGTTAAATGAATGAAAGAGATAGAACTACGAATGGTGATATAAAAAAGACAAGAAGATAAAAGTAAACTTTTGCCTTCAAGATGACAATGGTAGAATGACTATAGTATAGGAAATAGGGTACTAAAATAAATAGTATATCTTAATTAAGAGGTGATACATGATGGAAGAAAATGTAAGCCAACGGATTAACAGATTAAGAGAGCAAGAAGAGCTCGGCGTTTATGAATTAGCTCGTATGGTAAATGTATCGGCCAGAACTGTATATGAATGGGAAAAGGGAGTCGTAGACACTGTAGAAGAAGCTGTCTTAACCCGATTAGCTCCTGTTTTAGGCGTAACGAAATATTATTTGAGAACAGGAGTTCATAGAGATCTTCTTTCGCCGGAAGTAGAAGCCTGGTTACGTAAACCTGAAAACATGGAAAAATTTATGAACTTTTATTATAAAGAATTAGGCAAAGAAAGTTGTAATCATGTGAATAGGCCGACACTTTAAGGTATAGTATTTCAATGGTGTCGGTTAATATAATATGGTAGTTTCACATGAAACATTTTCACATAGAAAAAAGTCCCGTCTCATAAAAGAGACGGGACTTTTTCTGTGTTATTTTACGAGTTCATAACCTGCATCAGCAATGACTTTTGAGAATTGGTCTGTTGAAATTTCTTTGTTTGTTGTAACTGTTGCTTTCTTACCTTCTAAATCAACGGTTACAGATGTTACCCCGTCCATGGCAGAGAGGGCTTCTTCTACATGTTTTTGGCAATGGCCGCACATCATACCTTCAATTTTTAACACTTGTTCCATTTTCTTTTCCTCCTTAGGAGATATTAATATATAGCCGGCATCTGTAATTACACGATTGAATTCAGATGCGGGTATATTCTGCTTACTTTCGACAATAGCCGTATTTGTGGATAAATCTACAGTTGCAGAGACGACACCGGGAATTGCTGTAAGAGCATCTTCTACACGTTTTTGACAATGGGCACACGTCATGCCGTCAACAACTAATGTTGTAGAAACAGTATGAGTTTGTGCATCTTTCGAGTTTGTTTCACGTGAAACATTCCCGTGTTCTACTTTAAAGAAGCGAAGCCTCAATGCATTCATGACGACGCAGAAGCTACTGAGACTCATTGCGCCCGCACCGATAATGGGGCTGAGTTTGATACCGAATAAGGGATAGAGGACTCCGGCAGCCAAGGGAATACCGATGACATTGTAAAAGAAAGCCCAGAAAAGATTTTCTTTAATGTTGCGAATAACGGCCTTACTAAGTTTTACAGCTGTTACGGCATCGAGAAGATCATTTTTCATAAGAACGGCATCGGCACTTTCAATGGCTACATCTGTGCCGGCGCCGATGGCAATACCCAGATCGGCCTTCATAAGTGCCGGTGCATCGTTAATACCGTCGCCGATCATGGCTACTCGATGTCCTTCCGCCTGTAAGGCTGAAATATGTTTTTCTTTATCTTGGGGTAATACTTCGGCAATAACCTTGGGAATCTGTAATCGCTGTTGTACCGCTTTAGCTGTGCGTTCATTATCGCCTGTGAGCATGACTACTTGAATACCCATATGGCGGAAGAGAGCAATGGCTTTGGCGCTGGATTCTTTTTCCATGTCGGCAACGGCAATGATTCCTTCTATTGCTTTGTCTGTTGCAAAGAGTAGGGGGGTCTTACCTTCATCGCCTAAGCGATTCAAGGTGTTGATAACAGAAGTCGTATCAATTCCTACGTCTTCCAATAAACGGCGATTTCCGGCATACCAAGTCGTACCGTTTACAGTGGCCCGAATACCTTTGCCGAAAATGGCGGTAAAGTCCGATACGGGAGCGGGAACAATATTTTTATCTTTACCGTATTGAACAATGGCGGCACCTAAAGGATGTTCACTTTTATTTTCCAAGCCTACGGCAACGGAAAGAAGGTTATGAAGCTCCGTATTCAAAGGGAGGACATCTGTTACACCGGGTTTTCCTTCCGTAATAGTCCCGGTTTTGTCCATTACGACTGTGTCAATGGAATGAGCCGACTCAAGAGCTTCTCCCGATTTGATAAGAATTCCGTTTTCAGCCCCCTTGCCCGTACCGACCATGATAGCGACCGGCGTTGCCAGTCCGAGTGCACAAGGGCAAGAAATAACAAGAACGGAAATGCCGAGAGAAAATGCGAATTCAAGGGAAGCCCCCATTAAGAAATACCATACGGCTGCCGTAATAACGGCAATTGTAATAACTATAGGGACAAAAACGCCTGCAATTTTATCAGCTGTTTTGGCAATAGGAGCCTTACTGCTACTTGCTTCATCGACGAGACGGATAATCTGACTGATAGTCATATCATCACCGATTCGCTTTGCTGTCATATGAATGGATCCGGCCTTATTCATAGTGGCTGCCGTAACGGTGTCACCGACTTGCTTATCAACAGGAATACTTTCGCCTGTAAGGGCTGATTCATCAATACTTGTCGTACCTTCAGAAATGACTCCGTCAGCAGGGATGCTTTCGCCGGGGCGAACAACGATTTCATCACCGATTCGGAGCTGACTTACCGGAATTGTCGACTCTTTGCCGTTACGAATAACTCGTGCTTCTTTAGGGGCCAAATCCATAAGTTTTTCAATGGCTTGGCTTGTTTTACCCTTTGCACGGGCTTCCATGTATTTACCTACTGTGATTAAGGTGACAATCATACCGGCCGATTCAAAATATAAGTTTGTACTGTACGATTCGACTAAGGTTAAATCACCGTGACCAAGCCCCCAAGCGATGCGGAATATGGCGAAAATACCAAAAAAGGCGGAAGCCGCTGAGCCGAGGCCTACGAGGCTGTCCATATTGGGGGCCCCTTTAAAGAGATTGCGGAAGCCGTTAATATAGTAATGGCGATTTAAATAAATAATGGGCAAGACCAGGACAAATTGAGCAAATGCATAAATCATGGCATTTTCCGGACCGTCGAAAATACGGGCGACTGCATCCGGAACAGGTAAACCGAAGACGGCTTTAAATAGGCCGTGCGATGATACATACATTGTGGGAATGAGGAAAAGAACGGATAGGATTAGCCGTTTTTTCATGGCGTTTAGAGCATCAACTATTGTTGAAGATCCGCCGGTCGGTGGAGTAGCAACATTCTCAGCTTGTTGTTGGTCGGAGGATGAGGCTCCGTAACCGGCACCGATAACGGCATCAACAATATCTTGGGAGGATAGTTTTGTTTCATCGTAATCCACTTGCATGCTGTTGGTCAGTAAATTAACGCTGGCTTTTTCCATGCCTTCTAATAGGGAAACCGTTTTTTCGACACGACTGGAGCAGGCAGAGCAGGTCATACCTGTTACAATAAACTTTTCATGTTTCATATAATCACCTACTTCATCATTTTTTGCAGTAATGAGACTAGCTCGTCTACAACTTCGTCATTCCCCTGTCGAATATCGTTGACTACACAAGTCTTTATATGCTCGCCTAAGAGTTCTTTATTGAAGGCATTCAATGCCGACTGGACGGCACTGACCTGTGTCAGTATGTCCACACAGTATCGTTCCTCTTCCAACATTTTTTTGATACCCCTGACTTGGCCTTCAATTCGATTAAGGCGACAGACTAACTGTTTATACTCTTGTTCTTCTCTGTGCTTATGTTTTATATCAGCCATGCATGAGCAAGATTTTTTCTCTGTCATGTGAACCTCCCAAACATATATTTAAGAATAATAATATAATATACCCCACTGGGGTATATGTCAATAATTATTTTCAAAAATGGAAAAGGGCGAAAAATGACCTTATTTTGCGTTTAAACGAAAAATGATACTTTTTCATATAAATGGATTTAAAATTAAAAATAAGGGCGTATAATCCATTTTACGAAGGGCGATTTTCGAGTCAAAAATATGAAATCGGTAAATAAAAAAGCATGACGAAATAAATCGTCATGCTTTTAATGAAATTTCTTATTTCAGCAAAGCGGCAACTGCCTGTGTTTCGTCAACCGCTTTGTCGGCACCGGCAATGATGGATCCCTGAACTACGATTGCATCCAGCCTTTTGCCTGGCGATCTTGTTCAACCTTATCCTGAATATCTTTCTGAATAGGGTTGAGCAAATCAAATTCCAACTTATTGAGGTCTTGGCTGAGTTTGTTGCCGAGTTCCTGTCTCTGTTGGTCGGTTGTCATTTTTGCACTCTTGCTCTTATATTCATCCTGAGCTTTTTTAACGGCATTTTGCATTTGAGCCGTAGCTTTCGGATAGTTTTTGTGAGCCTGTATTAATGCATCAAAGTTTACATAGCCTACGCCGGCTGCGAACGCGGAAGTTGCGGCAGCAACGCCGAGCATACCGACTACAGCAAAAGATGCAAGTTGTTTTTTCAAATTCATATTCCTATACCTCCTGAAACGAAAGATTGTCTTTCATTTGCCCATTATAACAAAGAACGGTGAAAAGCACAATGGATTTTGGTACTTTGTAACACGATAGAGTTTTTAATGTGCTTCTTCATCCTTATTAGGCGCTTCCATGTCCGTTTCTTCATCGTCTTTAATATATATATATTTGTCTTTCTTCATCTTTTCAATAATTTCCGGAGCCATGGTTAAGAGTTTTTCGAACCCCGATGCATGATACCCGTCTTGTTTAATAGAGAACATTTCGACACGATCTCCTTTAATGACCAGAATCGCCGTAGGTTCCAGCTTAGCGCCTCCTCCTCCGCCGGCACTTTCGTGAGCGGTATCGCCTTTACCGCCGAAACCGCCGGAGCCGAATCCGAAGGTTACGTCTACAAAGGGGACGAGAATGGCATCACCGATGTGTAGGGCTTCGCCGACGACTGTTTCAACTTTAATCATTTCCTGGAAACTTTGAAAAATAGATTCAAGATTGGTCTTTACTTCGTTGGACATGATTGTATTTACCTCCGAGTGTAATATAAGTACGTATAATACGGCGTACAGGTTGTGAGAATATAAAAGGCAGTACGCAGAAAATCAGGATAAGCGGAATAATGCGTCCACCGGAGGTAAGACGGGCATTATACTCTTTTTCCAAATAGTTGAATTGTAGTTCGTGAATACTCTGCGGGATAGTTGCATAAAGCCATCCGGCTAAGATTCCCGTTTCGTGAGGACTGCCTATGCCTATAGTACCGTTTGCGGTAAAAGTTCGCAAGCGGGAGTGATGAAGTATGTGACCGATCAAAAGCAGGACTTGGACGGCAAATTCTCGATTGAGTAGAAGTGGACGAAGGTGCACATGTACTTGCGAGACTTTTTTTGCCGCACCGGCATTGTCATCTTCGTTTCTTGCAGTTGCCTGAACGGCCCTTTCTACCGCATCCGTTTCGCTCATTTCAGCATCATTTTTTAGTAGTTCCGAATCTTGATTTATATCCGGTTCAGCAAGGGGCGAGCGGTGTCGCACCCTTTTTATATACAAGCGCAGAAGCGGGGCTTTTCCGAGAACATAACGGAAGGAAAACAAAAAGACCCGTCCTGACCAGTTTACAGTTGCCGTCGCCTTAAAGGGCGAGGTTATATATAGACGAACTGTATAGGGTCAGCGGTATGGAGAGTATCGTTACGATAAGCATTAACAGCAGTGTAATAATAATCAACAAAACCGCCATAAGACGAGCCTCCTCTTACGGTATGAAAAAGTATCGGCAGAAATAAATCGGTTTAGTTGTCGGCCGCTTTTTCGTTAAAGATACAGTCTACGTTTTCCGCTTTAAAACAGCGAGAGCAGGAAATACACAGAGCCGGATCTTGAGAGCCGGCTCTCCAACGACGAGGCAAATCGGGTTCGCGAAGTAAGGGTCGACTTAAGGAGATAAAGGATATGTCCGTAGACTCAAGACAGGCTTCCATATCACTTACGTTGCGGAAACCGCCGACAACACCGACGTCGGCCTTACCTTTTAATACGGTAGCTGCTTCTGCGGCATAAGAAGCAAAATACATGGGTTCCTTCGTGCGACGAATAGCACGAATCGGGCCTTGGCGCGGTAAAGATGCCGTATTTCCGCCACTTACTTCAATGGCATTAATTCCTGAAGATACGGCCATAGACATGACTTCCTTGCTTTCTTCGAAGGTCATGCCACCCTCTTCCATGTAATCGGCACTGTTTAATTTAAGCCACAGGGGATAGTCGGGGCCTACGACAGTTCGAGCCGCCATAATACATTCGATAAGAAAACGAGCTCGATTCTCTAAACTGCCGCCGTATTCATCGGTTCTATGATTAAAGTAAGGCGTTAGAAATTTACTTGCCAAGTAACCGTGGGCACCATGAATCTGAATGCCGTCAAAACCGGCTTTACGAGCACGAACGACAGCCTTTGCCATGTCTTGTACGAGCTGTTTTATTTCTTTTGTTTCCAATATATGCAAAGGGCCTTCCGTTGTTACCACTTTTTCTTGAATTCCGCTGGGGCTTATGGCTTTTACAGAACCCTCCGGTAATGCGATGGCGGAACCCATGACAACTAATTGTGCTACTACTTTACCGCCGTGTTCGTGTACGCAGGCAGTAAGCTTTTGTAACGGTTCGATACAATTATCCGAACTGATTCGAATTTGGCTGTGTTGATGCGGCTCCATCGGGCTGACTGCCATCATTCCCGTAATGATGATTCCGCTCCCGCCATCGGCTAAGGTAGCATAATTTTGAAGTAGCCGTTCCGTCGGGAATCCGTTGGTATCGGCCATACCCTCAAAAGTAGCGGAACGAATGATGCGGCACTTCGCATCAATACCGCCGATTTGAGTTTTATCAAATAACATAATGGTTCTCTCCTTAGACCGCAAAATTATAGCAATACGTTTATCCATTATAGCGTAAATGATTGCAAAAAGCTAATAATATAAGGGAAAATTCATTGTAAGCACGGGAACAGCTCTTCTATGGAGGTCGGGGCCTGTAAATAAGGTATGAATTTACAAACTTTTAATGTATAATACTAAGTGTTTGATATAGTGAACATATACACTTGAAGGGATGTTGAATAGATGGCGACGGCTATGGTACTGGGAACCCAGTGGGGTGACGAAGGTAAAGGTAAGATTGTTGATTATTTGGCACAAAAAGCTGATGTGGTTATTCGTTCACAAGGCGGTAATAATGCCGGTCATACGGTGGTGGCAGACGGCCAATCCTTCGCATTACGGCTCTTACCGTCGGGCATCTTATTTTCCGAAAAAACATGTATCATCGGTAACGGTGTTGTTGTAAATCCGGAAGTTCTTCTAGAAGAAATTGACGGAATGGTTAAAAAAGGTGTTACGATCAGTAAATTGGAAGTTTCAACACGTGCCCATGTTATTATGCCGTATCATATTCGCATAGATGAAGAAGATGAAAAACTGCGCGGTGATGATAAAATCGGTACGACTAAAAATGGCATCGGTCCTTGCTATGCGGATAAGATTAACCGCGTCGGTATTCGCATCGGCGACTTGATGGATCGTGACGTATTCTATCAAAAATTAAAGACAAACTTAGAATTAAAGAACCGACTTTTTGCGACATACTACAACTGTGAAGGCTTTGACTTTGAAGAAATTTTTACTAAATACACGGCGTTAGCTGAACGTATTCGTCCGTATGTAAAGGATACGGAATATTCGGCGAACCAATATATTAAGGAAGGTAAAAAAGTTTTGTTTGAAGGGGCTCAGGCTACGATGCTCGATTTGGATCACGGTACGTACCCCTTCGTAACGAGTTCCAACCCTACGGCCGGTGGAGCTTGTGTCGGATCCGGCGTAGGCCCGCGTATGATGAGCAATATTATCGGTGTCGTTAAGGCTTACACGACTCGTGTCGGGGCCGGTCCCTTTCCGGCAGAGCAGAGCAATAAAATCGGTGAATACCTGCGTGAAACGGGACATGAGTTCGGTACCGTAACCGGGCGTAGCCGTCGCTGCGGATGGTTCGATTCTGTCGTTGTTCGCTATGCAGCCATGCTGAATAGCCTCGATTACTTGGCAATTACGAGGTTAGATATTTTAGACGGATTGGATACAATTAACATTTGTAAAGGCTATATGTACAAGGGTATTGAATTGAAAGAATACCCGGAAAGCTTGAATATACTTCAGGATGTAGAGCCTGTTTACGAAGAATTGCCCGGCTGGAAGACGGATATTTCAGGTTGTAAATCTTATGATGAATTGCCCGAAAATGCCCGTTATTATGTAGAACGAATCAGCCAACTTGTCGGGGTTCCTCTGGGAATTGTTTCAGTTGGTCCCGACCGGTCTCAGACGATTGTGTTGCACGACGTATTTTAAGGATGCAAAAAGCATCTCTTGCAAGACGGCACAAAGTATGCCGCCGGCAAGAGATGCTTTTATTATTTTATTATTCTTCGCCGCAGGCACTGCAACCGTTACAAGAGCCGCTGCAGGAACTGCATCCTCCTTGTAATGAGCGAAGGCCGGCCAAGGCTGTTAAGGTTTTACGCGGACTGATCATGCGTCCCGGTGAGACGGTGACTCCGATTTCTTCGGACTGTAGAGAGGCTAGAATTTCGATTTGTTGTGACAAGGGGAAATCACCTTCGCCCGGGCAAATACGCCAAGCTGTTTTCAATTCATCGCGAGAATACGTGATATCAATGATTTCCGTCAATCTATTTAAAAGCGTATCCAGAGCTGCGGCAGCTGTGCAGTCGGCGAGCATGCCGGTAGCAAAATCTCCGGAAGTAAAAAATTTGTCGATGTAATCGTCAATGTCTTTGCCCAAGGTGACGGACATGGCTATAATTGTTTCCGCTTGCTGTAGGAAAGGAATAATTTGTTCTCCTTCTACGGCAAAAGGCGCTTTTCCGCCAAAGCTGTCGGTGCATAAGTCGTAAGGGAGTTCATCATAGATTCCTTTTGCATTTATAAGAGGGAGAAGGGTTTGAACCGCCGTTTTTATAGTGGAAGTATCAAGACCTGTAAGGTTTCGTTCCGACAGGCGATATTGGAGACGTTTTTCGTCGACTGTATCTATATGAAGTGCTGTTGTTACCATAGTAATCTCCTTTCAATACATATATATATTTGTATTATAGCATTGTAGTGAAGTCGGGGGTAGAAGGAGAAAATCTATCGTATAATAAGCGGCTTTATGCTATACTATACGATAGACTGTAGATATGATGTGGGGACAGTGAGGTGAATCCGGTGGCGCGAATAATAGCCGTAACCAACCAAAAAGGCGGCGTTGGTAAGACTACGACAGCCGTTAATGTAAGCGCATGTTTGGCAGAAGCGGGAAAAAAATCCTTAATTATTGATTTGGATCCCCAAGGGAATGCGACGAGCGGCTTAGGCGTCGATAAAACGACCCTTGACGGGGGAACTTACGATGCATTAATCGGCAACCGGACCATGAACGACATTATCGTAAGTACGGATATTAAACGTCTTTTTGTGGCACCTGCAACGATGGACTTGGCCGGTGCTACTGTGGAACTGGTTAATTTGGAAGAAAGAGAATATATCTTACAAAAAGCCCTACAGGGTGTTGTGACCCCGAAGGGTAAGGATTTCGACTATATTATTATAGATTGTCCGCCATCTTTGGATTTATTGACTGTTAATGCTCTGGTTGCTGCGGACTTTGTTTTGATTCCCGTACAATGTGAGTTCTATGCTTTGGAAGGATTGGCACAGCTGACGGAAACGATCCGACGTATCAGTGCGGATATGAATCGCAGGCTGTCCGTTCTCGGATTGCTTTTAACCATGTATGACGGCAGGACCAACTTATCCTTACAAGTAGCCGATGAAGTGCGTAAGTATTTTAAAGACCGTGTATTTAATACAATTATTCCGCGTAATGTTCGTCTCGGCGAAGCACCCAGCTTCGGAGAACCCATTACGACTTATGCTCCCTCGTCCAAGGGGGCGGCTGTATATAAGAAGTTGGCTAGAGAGGTGATTAGACGTGTCGGCTAAAAAGGGCGGATTGGGCAAAGGGGTAAATGCTCTTTTCAGAGATAAGGAGACGAACACGACCTTACACGGTGCCGTTACGGAACTCCCTTTGGCATCTGTTGTGCCGAATTCGCAGCAGGCACGGCGTATCTTTGATGAGCAGGCTTTACAGGAATTGAGCGAATCTATACGCACATACGGCATTGTACAACCTTTGGTTGTACGCGCTATCGGAGAGGGGCGATATGAAATTATTGCCGGAGAACGTCGTTGGCGAGCCGCCAAGGCGGCAGGTCTCACTCAGGTTCCGGTTGTTGTGCGAACATATGAAGACCGTGTGGCGGCAGAAGTGTCTTTAATTGAAAATATTCAACGCGAAAATCTTAACGTTGTCGAAGAAGCGACTGCCTATAAAGTTCTTATTGATATGAACGGTTGGACGCAGGAGGAATTGGCGGAGAAGGTCGGTAAGAGTCGCTCTCATGTAGCAAATTTGATGCGTCTTTTAGGTCTTTCGCCGGCGGTGCTCAAATCGGTGGAGGCCGGGGTACTGACCATGGGGCAAGCACGACCTTTATTGGCCTTGTCGGAAGAAAGTGTGCAAAAGAAGGCGGCTTTACACATTGCTACGGCCGGATTGAATGCCCGTCAGGCGGAGCTGTTTGTTAAGCACTTACTGGAAGGTTCCCAAGGACGTTCAGATGTACCGCCGGCCGATGCCCATGTAGAGGCATTGCGGGATCGACTGAAAATGCACTTCGGTACGAATGTGGCCATTCGTATTAATAAGAAAAATAAAGGGAAAATCGAAATTTCCTTTGCTTCGGAAGCGGAATTTGAGCGATTAATGTCTCTTTTAACAGAAACCAATACACAGGAAACGATGCAAGACGGCCTCTCTTTTACGGTATAACGTACGTAAGACGGGTCTGTTGCAGGACCTGTTTTTTGATATAGGGAGGAAAGCGCTTATGTTTGAAGGATTGGATACGGAAATCTTTTTATGGGCAGGCGGCGGAGCTATTATCGTACTTTTGTTGCTCTTACTCATCTACATCGGTCTTTTAAATTATCGTCTTGTGAAATTACGGAAAAAGTACACTTTTTTCATGCAAGATGAGATAGGACAAAGCCTGGAGGCGAAATTGCATGCAGATGTTGCGGAACTACAGGAGTTGAGAGGGTCTCTGGACTTAATGCACAGTACGCAGAAGGATATCTTATCCATGCAAAATCAATGCTTTCGTAAAATCGGCTTTGTTAAATATAATGCTTTTGATAATATAGGCAATAATCTGAGTTTTGCTTTTACTATTTTAGACGGCAAGAATGACGGATTCTGCTTGTCGAGTGTATATGGTCGAAATGAGTCGCGTATTTTTGCAAAGCCTATTATTGACGGTAAGTGTCTATACAGCATGAGTGAGGAAGAAAAAGAAAGCCTTGCCGATGCATTACGTTATACCGGAACGGTCAGCCCGGTACAAAAGGGATAGGAAGGCGATTTTTTGGACGCTAAGGATAAGGTGGTACAGCTCGTTGAAACCGCAAAGTCTTGCGGGCTCAAAATGAAATTGCGTAGTATGAAGGCGCTGGAAGCTCCGGAAGAGCCGGTAGTTCTTTCGCCTGAACGATACAGGAAATATAAAATAACGGCTCTCATAGTTGTTATTATAGGAGCCGTGCTTCTTATAGCCTTTGTTTTCGGGCTTGTATCATATACGACTATGCGAGAACAGGAAGAACTGCATCAACAGCAGTTAGAACTGTTAAGAGATAAGACTACATCACTGGAAGAAAAAATGGATAAAATGGACTCTTTGGATCAAGAGCTCCGCCAGATGGTTAAAGGCGCCGGCGCCGGTGAATCCCCAAAAGGTGAGGGCAGCGTAGCAGGCCAAAAAAAGAAAAGCGAAGATTTATCACATGCCGGATATAATGAATTACTGCACGCTGCCTCCCGTTTGGAAACAAAGAGTAATGCCCGAATTATCAGCTTTATTACGCTAAAAACAGTACTTGGCGATACGGCGGGACAGCAAGTTGTTCATATGCAGCAGTCGACAAGTAAGTATAGCGCATCTACGTATCCCTCTATTTGGCCTGTAAACGGAACGATTACGTCCCAGTACGGATATCGGACAAGCCCTATGGCAGGGGCAAGTTCCTTCCACGAAGGCATCGATATCGGTGTTGAATACGGTACGCCTGTGCGGGCTACGGCATCAGGGAAGGTTACGGTTGCCGGCTGGGTTCAGGCTACGGCAATCTGGTTGAAATCGACCATGGTAACGGAATTGTTACTCGGTACGGACACAACTCTATGCTTCTTGTCGTAGAAGGGCAGGAAGTAAAGACGGGTGATATTATCGCTCTGGCCGGCAGTACGGGAAACAGCACGGGGCCGCATGTCCATTATGAAGTACGGGTAAACGGATCCCCAACTAATCCCATCTTGTTTTTACCGTAACAGATAATATTTCAGGAGGATTTTTATAATGGAAAAAACATTGTATGCAAAATTTAAAACTAACGAAGGAGACTTTACAGTAGAACTTTTTGCCGATAAAGCTCCGATTACGGTGGGTAACTTTAAAAAATTGGCAGACAAAAAATTTTATGACGGGACAATTTTCCATCGTATTATTAAAGACTTTATGATTCAAGGTGGCGATCCTGAAGGAACGGGATTCGGCGGCTCCGATGAAATGATTCCTGACGAATTCGCTCCCGGGCTTACGTTTGCGGAGCCGGGTATCTTAGCCATGGCCAATGCGGGTCCGAATACGGGAAGCTCACAATTCTTTATTACGGTAGTTCCCACCCCGTGGCTGCAAAATCACCATTCTATTTTCGGTAAGGTTGTAGAGAATTATGATGTAGTTGAAAAAATCAGCCATGTAAAGACGTCCGGTGCAGATCGTCCGGTACAAGACGTTGTTTTGGAATCCGTTATAATTACGGACAGTCTCTAATGCTATATTACACGTATATGCTTCGGTGTGCCGATGGAACCTTTTATACGGGATATACGACGGATACGGTACGGCGGACTGCTACTCATAACAGCGGCAAGGGAGCTAAGTATACGGCTTCCCGTCGTCCTGTTGAACTGGTGTGGCAAAAGGCTTTTACGGATAAACATGAAGCTATGCATTGGGAAGCTCGTATTAAGAAATGGCCGAGAAGTAAGAAGGCCAGACTCTTATCACCTACCGGCAGACAGTTGGAACAGGAAATGGATTACACTGATAATAAAAGCGCATATGAGAATATAAAAAACAGGGACCTTCTTTGATCTGCCCCCATTTTCTTGGACAGATATAATTAAGCTACTTTTTGGGAATGAGTTCGATATTCTATCGGACTCATTCCTTTTAATTTGAGCTTAATGCGTTTGGTATTGTAATAATCGGCTTATAGGACAAAAAGTGTGTATAAAAACCCTTATAACACTAGTAAATATCTAGTGTTATAAGGGTTTAATCTTTTTCTGAAGAAGTTTGAGGGTGGACAAAAAGTGTGGGTGAAAACTTCAATTAACCCTTGTAATTACTAAATAAAATGAGGTTATATCTTCCTATATATAAACAAATATGGGGGAAGAGTTTATGCGACAAATAAAATGTCCTGATTGTAATGAAAAATGTATTAAACATGGTGTTTTAAAATCTGGTTCTTAACGTTGGTTTTGCAAACATTGTAAGGTGGCATTTACTGTTAAAATTAATAATTTAAGTAAAGAGTTAAACCTATTCTTGAATTGGTTATTCAGCACCGATATTCAAGCTGATATGCCTGGTAAAGGTCGTACATTCAGGCGTAAAACCGCTAAATTTTGGTCCATATGGCCATTGCCACCAAAAGTGGAAGATGTACATGATGTGATCTTGATGGAATTTACTTAGCTAGGAATTTATGTGTGTTGATTTGTTGCAATGATACTCATGTTCTAGGATGGTATGTCTGCCGTTATGAGCATGCTAGAGCTTGGCAGTGTTTAATGGAACGGATTGCTGAACCTAAAGTCGTTGTGTCTGATGGTGCTAATGGTTTGCCTAAAGCATTACGTAAACTTTGGCCTCATCGAAGTCACCAAAGATGCCTGTTTCACATTTTTTGTCAGGTTAGACGATATACGACAAGTAGACCTAAAACGTTAGCTGGGAAAGACCTTTATAGTCTTGCCAAAGCTTTATTTAATGTGAAAACAATGGATCAAGCCTTTATATGGATTAATGAACTTTCAGCGTGGCGAATGACATATTCTGATTTTTTACGAGAAATGACGATTGATGAATTCGGAAACAAACGCTCTACACATGAGCGTTTGCTTAAAGCTGAATCATCATTATGGCACCTGATTAGGCAACAAACTTTATTTACATTTTTGGAATGTATTGATATTACAGTACCCACAACAAATAATCGTATTGAAGGTGGAGTAAATGCTCAACTAAGAAGTATGTTACGGGCTCATAGGGGCCTTTCACTTGAAAGAAGACTAAAAGCGGTCTATTGGTGGTGCTATATGCACTCACCAAGACCGCTTTCTATTTCAGATATATTAAATTGTATGCCTACAGATGAATCGATTGCTGCTATCTACAAACGGTTATCTAATTATTGCCAAATAGATCGTTCAATCTCTCAATGGGGTGATGCTCCTGTTTGGAATGAGCTACATATGTCTACAGATTTTCCAACTTATTGGGATTAGTCACACACACTTTTTGTCCTATAACTCAATTATTATGGAAATATTAACACTCGTTGGAATAGGAACGTAAAGTAATATAAAAACGACTAGTCTTAACATGAATGTATGACAGGACTAGTCGTTTTCTTATGCATTAAGCTTTTCAATAATCGTTACGATATCTTCTGCCTTTCGAGCAATGTGTTTGACGCCTAAATCTTTATGTAATTGTTCATCTCTAAAGCCCCATGTAACACCGATACATAGTAGCCCAGAGTTTTTGGCTGTCGCAACATCTACTTCAGAGTCGCTGATGTAGATGGATTCGTCTTGGGTTGAACCTAATTCTTTTAATGCTTGTAGCACCATGTCTGGTGCTGGTTTTCGTTGTAATCCAGGCCTTTCACCAATGGCTATCGGTAAACGATCACCAAAGTATTCCTTATTTAATGGGGTAATACCTTCTTGGATTTTATTAGAAACAATGGCGAGCTTATATCCTTTGGCACGTAATGTATCTAATACGTCAAGTATGCCAGGGTATGGTGCTGTATAATCTTGTAGATGTTTTTCATAGTATGCTTTGAATTCATCAAGATAGTTCGTAAATTCATCATCTGAAATAGATGTAGGTAATGATTGACGCATCAAATGAGCCACGCCGTTGCCAAGGGCTGTTTTCACCTCGGAAACAGATCGTTCAGGTAAATGATGTGCGTGTAATACATAATTTACCGCATTGCGTAAATCTGTTAATATGTCGAGCAATGTGCCGTCACAATCGAATACAATAGTTGTATATTTCATTGTAAACCTCAATTCAAAAAAATATAGGAATTAGTCTATAAAACCGTATTAATATTAGGAATACTATCCATCATAATTTATAGATTTAGTTTACAATTATATCAATTATATCATTATTGACAGGAAACATACAATGGATGTATTGTTAAAATAGATAGTATTTGGTGAAATATGAAGTTTTGGGTATGTTGTTTTTAAAGGGGATGAAAAAGATGGTAAAGAAAATAGAGTGCCAGCCCAAAAGCTATAAAGCTCTGTTGACTGCTGTTTTGGTTACAACTACCTGTAGTTGTATATGGGGGAACGCTGTATACGGAGAGACTCCGGTTACTGATGCAAATGGCAATACCTATTTAGCTAGTGATAACACTAATATTACTGGTAAGAGTAATTCAGTGCCGAGTGGTAAAAATGCTACTATTGTGGGGTCTAATAATACAATTACAAAGACATTCCCCAGAGATAATGGCTCTCTTGTAAATGCCGTTGGCAATGAAGATGTGCGGATAGTGGGGTCTAATAATACAGTTCAAGGTAGCCGAAGACAACATGTGATTGGTGATAATAACCAAATCATCGCTCGTGATGCTGGGACGGTTACTGATTATGGACATCCATCTGGTCGTGAACCGAATGCATCAGATTTGACAATTGGTAGAGGGAATTTTATACGAGGTACTGACACATATAGAAATGAGTGGGATTCCTTAACTGTTATCGGCAATAATAATAAAGCTGAGTACAGCACAGAATCTGCTGGTGGCCCTTCAGCAGGTATTGTCATTGGGGATAATCAAAATATTGATACTATAAGTGAGTCTGTTGTGATTGGTAGCATGTCACCTGCGGAGCAAGCCCAAAAATCAGATCAAGATCCAAGCGATAAAAAATATACGGTTGGTAAGTATAGTACGATTATTGGATATCATACATCAAACACTTCAGGCGGTAGTGTAGTGGTAGGCAACCATTCAAAATCGGGGCAAATATTACAAACTATCACTGGTCATGGAACTACAATTGAAGGCGGGAATGATATAAGTAAATTATCGGGTTTGTACTCTTCCTCTTATGGGGCTCTAAATACTCTTGAAAGTACTGCTACTGATACGGAGGAAGCTGATAATGTTGCTAACTCTGTAACAGGTAGTTTAAACCGAACAGCTGGAACTACAGGTACCATGATTGTTGGTTCTGGTAACGTAGTGACCAATTCTAAAGCCCCAATGATAAATAATCCTGCATTAGGAACAACCATTGGTGATATTTCTCTTCAAACTTTAGGTATAGTTGGATTCGATAAACTTGGAGCTAAACCTGATACTACAGTAGAAGATGGCCGACATTACATGAAAGAGTATATGGCTTTGAGTGCTGGTGCAGTATCTATTTTAGGTAGTAGTAATACAGCTGATTATGCTATTCGCTCTCAAATTTCAGGTACTAATAATATTCTAAAAGGTCAAGCTAGTAGTGTAAGTACTTTCAATACTGTTAGTGGGTATGGTAATGAAGGTACTAATATTAGCCGATCCACCATAGTGGGTACTAGAAATGACCTTAAAAATGGTGAAGATAATGTAGTGATTGGGGATTTCCATAACTTTGATGGTGGAAAGCATAATGTTGTACTTGGGTCCATGGCAGCTGAGGAGAAAGATGTAACGAAATCAATTACGAATATATTTGATGGTAGTACATCTACCTATACAGTGAAGGAATTAGTTGCTACTCGTCGCAATACAGCAAATGTTGAAAATGCTGTAATGCTTGGTTACAATACGGACGTTACTCGAAATGGTGGTGTAGCATTAGGCAGTGAATCGATTGCTTCTGTAGATAAAGGGATTGCTGGGTATGACCCTACTACAAAAGCAGCATCTACTGATGGTTCTCCAACTTGGAAATCTACGGCAGCCGCTATTTCTGTTGGTGATTCCACAGGAACAACTGTTCTTACACGACAAATTACGAATGTTGCAGCTGGTTCAGAAGATACTGATGCTGTCAATGTAGCACAGTTAAACGAATTACAGCAGATTCCACATCTACTATTAATAATCAATTAACTCAAGTTAATAATCGTATTGATGCTGTAGATGGTCGTGTTAAACGTGTAGGTGCCGGTGCAGCAGCATTGGCTGCATTGCATCCTCAAGAGTTTGACCCTAATGATCAATGGACCTTTGCTGCTGGGTATGGTCATTACCGTGGTGCTAATGCTATGGCTATTGGTGCATTCTATCGTCCTAATAATAAGATGTTATATTCTATTGGTGCTAGCCTAGGCGGCGGAGAGGACCTCTTTAACTTAGGCGTTAGTCTCAAATTTGGTAAGAGTGAACCTTATGCAGACTACTCCAAGGCAGGACTTGTTAAGGTTATCAATGACCAAGATGCAAAAATTAAAGAGCAAGATGAAAAAATTAACGCTATGCAAGAGCAAATTGATAAAATGATGGCTAAGTTAAATCTATAATGTAGGTTTTTAAGCGTATATGCAGCCGACTATGTTACAATAATGTAATGTAGTTGGCTGTTGTTTTATAAGGCTTATAGGACAAAAAGTGTGGGTGAAAACTTCAATTAACCCTTGTAATTACTAAATAAAAATGAGGTTATATCTTCCTATATATAAACAAATATGGAGGAAGAGTTTATGCGACAAATAAAATGTCCTGATTGTAATGAAAAATGTATTAAACATGGTGTTTTAAAATCTGGTTCTCAGCGTTGGTTTTGCAAACATTGTAAGGTGGCATTTACTGTTAAAATTAATAATTTAAGTAAAGAGTTAAACCTATTCTTGAATTGGTTATTCAGCACCGATATTCAAGCTGATATGCCTGGTAAAGGTCGTACATTCAGGCGTAAAACCGCTAAATTTTGGTCCATATGGCCATTGCCACCAAAAGTGGAAGATGTACATGATGTGATCTTGATGGAATTTACTTAGCTAGGAATTTATGTGTGTTGATTTGTTGCAATGATACTCATGTTCTAGGATGGTATGTCTGCCGTTATGAGCATGCTAGAGCTTGGCAGTGTTTAATGGAACGGATTGCTGAACCTAAAGTCGTTGTGTCTGATGGTGCTAATGGTTTGCCTAAAAGCATTACGTAAACTTTGGCCTCATCGAAGTCACCAAAGATGCCTGTTTCACATTTTTTGTCAGGTTAGACGATATACGACAAGTAGACCTAAAACGTTAGCTGGAAAGGACCTTTATAGTCTTGCCAAAGTTTTATTTAATGTGAAAACAATGGATCAAGCCTTTATATGGATTAATGAACTTTCAGCGTGGCGAATGACATATTCTGATTTTTTACGAGAAATGACGATTGATGAATTCGGAAACAAACGCTCTACACATGAGCGTTTGCTTAAAGCTGAATCATCATTATGGCGCCTGATTAGGCAACAAACTTTATTTACATTTTTGGAATGTATTGATATTACAGTACCCACAACAAATAATCGTATTGAAGGTGGAGTAAATGCTCAACTAAGAAGTATGTTACGAGCTCATAGGGGCCTTTCACTTGAAAGAAGACTAAAAGCGGTCTATTGGTGGTGCTATATGCACTCACCAAGACCGCTTTCTATTTCAGATATATTAAATTGTATGCCTACAGATGAATCGATTGCTGCTATCTACAAACGGTTATCTAATTATTGCCAAATAGATCGTTCAATCCCTCAATGGGGTGATGCTCCTGTTTGGAATGAGCTACATATGTCTACAGATTTTCCAACTTATTGGGATTAGTCACACATACTTTTTGTCCTATAACTCTAATAATCAATATAGTCCTTTAATTTGCTGATAAAAATCTTCATAGGAAGCAAACTTTTTCTAAATATACCAACACTGACTTCAACAAGCCAAAGAAGTTTTCCATCACGCTATTATCCAAACAATTTCTTTTACTTCTTTTTGAATATTTTGACATAAAAACTGCACCTCCAAAAATTGGACACAATTTTTGGAGGTGCAGTTCACTTTGAAGGTCTCTGTTTTTTTCATATTGCTTATTCTTCAATAAAACCGGGTGTGGAGAGATAACGGTCTCCGCTGTCGGGTAAAACAACGACGATGGTTTTACCGGCATTTTCCGGGTGCTTTGCCAATTCGGTTGCAGCGTAGACGGCTGCTCCGCCGGAGATGCCGATGAGAAAGCCTTCCGCTTTAATAAATGCTTGAGCCGTTTTGAAATGCCGCATCATTGTCGACCGTAACTATTTCGTCATAAATTTTTGTATCTAAGGTATCGGGAATGAAGTTGGCACCGATACCTTGAATCTTATGAGGGCCGGCATGGCCTTCGGAAAGTAGAGGCGAACCGGTCGGTTCGACGGCAACGACTTTGACGGCGGGATTTTTGCTCTTTAAGTACTTACCGGTACCTGATAAGGTACCGCCTGTACCGACACCGGCAATGAAGATATCTACCTTTCCGTCAGTATCTTCATAAATTTCCGGACCTGTTGTTTCAAAATGAACCTGAGGATTTACGGGATTGGTAAACTGGCCGGGAATAAAGGATCCGGGGATTTCTTTTGCCAATTCTGCGGCCTTGTCGACAGCCCCCTGCATTCCTGTAGAACCGGGCGTAAGTACGATTTCGGCGCCGTAAGCGGACATGAGTTTACGGCGTTCGGCCGACATGGTTTCCGGCATGGTCAAAATGATGCGGTAGCCCTTAGCCGCTGCGACGGCCGCTAAACCGATACCCGTGTTACCACTAGTCGGTTCAATGATTACGGAGCCTTCTTTTAGCAGGCCTTCTTTTTCAGCCGCTTCAATCATGCCCTTGGCAATGCGGTCTTTTACGGAGCCCGCCGGATTAAAAGCTTCGGCTTTAACAAGAATTCTGGCAAGGCTTTGAGTTTGTTTGTTATAACGTTGAGGTTCGAGTAAGGGTGTTCGTCCGATTAAATCTAATGTAGAAGTAGCTATTTTTGTCATGATAAATGTCTCCTTTTATATCTTAGCGAAATATAGTTAATTATTCTCTGCCTATGAGGCGACAACATCGCTTACAGAGAATAACTTTTTCAAATAGTTGTTCCATAGTTATCGCTTCCCCCCTTGCAATACGATCGGCACTATTGGTGATGTGCCGTATTATGACGAACGTTGGAGTTCCATGAGTCCAAATCATTCAGGCGCTTTTGTAAAAAGCACACTTGTTGCTTCAGCTCGGCAATTTCCTCTTCCAACGGATCGGGAAGACTGGTATGATCCAAGTCAATATCCTGTTCCGTAAGTACTCGGCGAATTCGCTTGCCCCGCTGTGAAACGATATGCCCCGGAATGCCGACGACTGTCGAATATGGCGGAACCTCTCTTAAGACGACCGAGCCGGCACCTATTTTTGAGCCTTCTCCGACGGTAAAAGAACCGAGAACCTTGGCTCCGCTGGCAACGACCACACCGTCTTCTATGGTCGGGTGCCGTTTTCCCTTTTCCTTACCCGTGCCGCCTAGGGTAACCCCCTGGTAGAGTGATACATTATTGCCGATAATCGTTGTTTCTCCAATGACAATGCCTGTACCGTGATCGATGAAAAGTCCTTCGCCGATGCGGGCACCGGGATGGATTTCGATGCCTGTAAAGAAGCGGGCTATGTTGGAAATAAGGCGAGCCGTAACAAAACAACCGTGACGGTAAAAAAAAATGAGAGAGTCTGTGTGCCCAAATTGCGTGCAGACCGGCGTAACAAAGCAAGATTTCCGCCACGTTTTTAGCAGCCGGATCTCGATCTTTGATTACTTGAATATCTTTACGTAATCTTGAAAACACGTAGTACAACCTCCTGATAAAAGGGTATAAAAAAAGACCCGACGTCTCACAGAGACGTCGAATCCGCGGTTCCACTCTGATTGTAATCATATATTGATTACCACTCAAGGACTTGTAACGTCAGTCATACGGGACTATCTACTGTTGTTCGATAATCCTGCTCCCGAAGGCATTCGACATAAGTGGGCTGCTGTATCGGTTTTCAGCCGGTGGCCGATACTCTCTGTGTGACCCGTACATATGTGTACTTGTTTCGGTCATTGCATGTACTTGTGAAATTAATTGTAATTCTATACGTCGTTATAAGAATTGTCAAGAATAAAATATATTTTCACAAGTGAAGTATATTTATGATTTTCTCCTATGCTATGGTAGTTTGTAGATCTATTGATTTAGCCTGATTTTTGATGTACGTTATATCTTATAAAGTAATGGAAGGAGACAATCATGTTGTCACAAACTGTTTTACGGGCATTACGATTTGCCTTTCCACTAACTGTGCCTATTGCTGCCGGTTTTTTATTTATTGGCCTTACGTACGGGTTATTTACCGTTTCACAGGGGCTACCTTTAGGGTACCCCCTTATTATGTGTTTGCTTATTTTTGCCGGGTCTATGGAATTTATTACAGTGACGCTGTTATTTCAACCCTTTGATCCCGTGGGAGCCTTTATTATGGCTCTTATGGTAAATGGTAGGCATTTATTTTACGCGATCACGATGCTCGGTAAGTATAGGGAAAAAGGTTGGAAAACACCGTACCTCATTTATGGGATGTGTGATGAAAGCTTTGCTGTTAATGTAACTACGGAGGTCCCTGAAAATATTGATGAAGGTTGGTTTTATTTTTGGGTTACACTGCTGAATCAGGCATATTGGTTTATGGGTGTTTTAATCGGTTCTATTGCCGGAAGTACACTGACCTTTTTGCCGCTTAAGGGGATTGGATTGTGTTGACAGCTATGTTTGTTGTTCTTTTTTTGGATCTGTGCCGCTCCAAATCGGCAAAATGCGGTATTATGGGTCTGGCTATTACCTTGGTAGCCCTATTCATATGCGGTCCCGCTTCCTTTCTGATACCGGCTATGGCGGGTATACTTTTTGTGTTTTTACTACGTTACCGCTTAGGGGGGATTGCTCATGATGACTAGTGAACAGATGATGTGGACAATCTTTATAGTGGCTTTCGGTACCTGGGTTACACGGTTCTCGCCCTTTTTACTTTTTGCCCATAAACGGGACGGGAAGTTGCCTGATGTCGTTACGTATTTAGGAGAGGTGTTGCCGGCCGCCGTTATGGGGATGTTGGTCGTTTATGCGTTGAAGGACGTCAGTCTTATGACTTGGCCAAACGGAATTCCTGAAGGGCTGGCACTGATTGTAACCGTTGGGGTTCATTTATATAAGAAAAACTTTCTTATCAGCGTGTTTGTCGGTACCTTGTGCTATATGGTATTGGTTCAGACTGTATTTTTATAAATAAAAAATTCCCAAGCTTTTTTCGGGAGGGGTGTTTTTAGATATATTCCCAACGAGAAACGTCGACAAACTCTCATGTACCGGAATGGGCATAGGTGTTGAGTCTTTACATTCTGATTGTTATAATATAGTGATAGTAGCAGGTACTATTTTGATGCCGGAGGAATTAATGACTTTTGTGAAAGTGTATTATTTGAACCATAGCGGTTTTGCAGTCGAAACGGATACGAAGGTACTGATTTTTGATTATTATAAGGATCCGGCAAAGGTATTGCCGAGATTACAGGCAGGGGAAAAGCCTTTTTGGTTTTTTGTCAGCCATAGTCATGCCGATCACTTCAATCCGTATATAGTCAATTTTTCGGATGTGACGGCTCGACGTATTACGGATGCAACCGTACCGTTATCGGCGTGGAAGGACAAAAAAACAGTCGTTCTGAGGCCTTATGAAGAGTGGCGTGAAGATAATGTATATGTGCATGAGTTCGGCTCTACCGATGAAGGAGGCTCCTTTTATGTAGAAACGGACGGGTTACGAATTTTTCATGCCGGAGATTTGAATCACTGGCATTGGGACGGAGATACTGAAGCTGACAGACGAGAAGCGGATAAACTGTTTGCACGGGAAATGAGTCGACTGGATATCGGTGAAACGGATTTGGCCTTTTTTCCTGTAGACGCACGCTTGGGCCGTACTCGTGAATGGGGTGTTTCCGCCTTTTTAAATCAAGTAAAAGTAGACTTATGCTTGATACCTATGCATTATTTCGGGGCCGTGTGGGACCCGTCGGCGGAATTTACCGAGAAGTACGGGAGTACGCCCTTGTGGATACCGCAGAAAGACGGAGACAGCCGTCAGTGGTAGGCACTTGTGGATAGGCAGGCATATGTGAGGAGGATATTATGGCAGAAGAGATACGTCGGCGACGCACGCATATTGCCGATTATATATTGATAGGGGCGGCACTTTGTTTTCTCATTTCATTTCCTATGGAAGATTTCTTTTGGGGTGGATTGCTTTCTCATTTGAGCGGAGCGGCTCTTATCGGCGGTCTTGCCGATTGGTATGCTGTTACGGCCTTGTTTCGTAAGCCTTTGGGCATTTCCTTCAAGACAGCTCTGATTCCTCGCAGTAAGACGCGTATTGCTGAAACGGCCCGACATATGATTGTCAGCGAGATTTTGACGGTTTCTAATATGTATTCGGTTCTGAAAAATCATCCTGTATTGGAAGCCAGTTTAACTTATTTACATACAAAAGAAGGCTTTCAGTCGGCTGAACGCGTTTTGGGACAAGTGCTGAACACCTTCTTGTATACCGTTGATTTACGGGCCATTGTCGAAGCATTTTCTCGCTATGGAGAAGGGGCTATTGAACGGATTCATATTGCGCCCATGATGTCCAAGGCCGTTAAGGCCGGTCTTTCGGGTGAAGCGGGAGATGCTTTTGTGGATTTTGTTGTTCTCACGGGCGAACAATTGACTGAAAGCAAGACTTTACATGCATATATCGGAGATATTTATAAAGAATCATTACATCAATATGAAAAACGGAACTTTGTCTATGCTCTTGTTGTCAAAGCGGCACTGGCCAGTGATGTATTCAGTCCCGAGAACGTAGCTACGGTTTTGCAACGCAAGCTAAGAGAAAAATTGGCACAAGTGAAGGTAAAAGATACGCCTGAGCGAGAAGCGGTTGTAAGCTTATTTGGAAGCAAGCCGATCGGTTAGAACACAATCAGGAATGGCAAGAACGTGTTGAGGCATATAAGATTCGGTTTTACAGGCATTTAATTTCTCGACCGGATATGAAGGAAGCTTGGCAGCGTTATGTACTGGATGAAGATCGTCAGAGTCGGGTCTGCTATTCAGCTGCTTCATATGCTATTGAACGGTTGGAGTCGTGGAAATCAAGCCCTGACCAGGTAGATCAGTTAAATCGCTATATTCTGGCTTTAGCGGCAAGAGAGCTGAAGCGAGTGCAGGAATGGTTCGGTAAGACGGCGGAAGAAGAAATTCTCAAGTATGATACCGGTGTTTTGGCAAAGCAGTTAGAATCCGGTGTTTGGTATGATTTGCAGATGATACGTATTAACGGCTCTCTGGTAGGGGCTGCTTTGGGAACGCTTATTTATATCGGAATGTTCATTGCGAAGGGAGGCCAATAGTATGAATTATCGTCAACGGGCGGATTTGATTTTGGCCTTGTCTTTCATCTGCTTTTTCGGTGTTTTCTGGTATTGGTGTACCCATGAAGTGACACTTGGCATAAAGTTGGCCCTGTTTGTCTTTCAATCGGCTTTAATCGGCAGTATTGCCGACTGGTTTGCCGTTACGGCTTTATTTGAAAAGCCTCTAGGCTTTCCGTGGCACACGGAATTGGTGCATACACATCGCAATCAAATTATAGACGGCATGACACAAATTGTGTCGGAAAAGCTTTTACAGCCGCATATGTGGCGTGAAAAATTGTATAAAATCTCCTTTGTCGAAACTTTTAATAAGTGGTTGGATACGACTGAAGGTAGAGAACGGTTTCGTAACCTTCTGTATGAAGGGGCTAAACAGATTTATACATATACCGGTAAAGAAGATACGCAGGAAACGATTATCCGTCATATTCGCGACTATTTGAAACGGCAACCCTTATTAACTATCGTGCAGGATCGATTCATAGCCCTGTTAGAAGACGAGCAGAGTCACTTATTGGATGATGGAATAGGCTTATTAAAAGAAGGTGTCGCTACGGACGGATTCAGAAATTTTAGAACAATCGTTAAAGGAATGGCTGAACGAATCGAAGACGACACCTCATGTTATTGTTATGCTTAATCGCTTTACGGGTATGGTCGATATGAGCAAGATAGCCGCTGATGTACAAAGCGGTCTGTTGGCCTGGCTTACGAGTTGGGAAAAAAAGCGGATCCCTGTTAAACGGCAGTGGTTGTGCCGAAAGCTGGAAATGCGCCTGTACTCCATGAACGGGCAGCTTACGTATACGGTACAGAGTTGGCAAGATAGATTTGTTGATTCGCTACCCATTGAAAAATGGTTTAAGGCCACCTATAAAACCAGTCAGAGCTATTTTGCCACAGGTCCTATAGGTAAGGAAAAGTTGCAGGATTTGTTGGAAAGTGAGTTTATGAATTATTTGGACTACTGCAATGAACATCCGGAAATCAAGCAATGGCTCGATGATCAGATTCGTCGCTGTGTTGAAGTGGTGCTCGAACACGAACACTCCCTTATCGGGGTCGCCGTACGTGAAGTATTGTCGGGGTTTGATAAGCGTAAATTCAACGAATTCTTGGAAAATAAAGTTGGTGAAGATTTGGCGTGGATTCGCATTAACGGGGCCCTGGTAGGCTCAGTTATCGGGCTTCTGGTCTTCGGCTTTGTAGAAGGTCTTTATGCTCCTCACGTAGCTCCCTTTATCCGAGCGTTCTTCCTTTCATAAGAAAAAGCCATGGAGAAATCCATGGCTTTTCTGTTATTTAAGAGGACTGATCATATATTTAGCAGACTCTTTTATGAAATCATAAAAGAGTTGTTTGGCGAAGTAGTTGGAAGCATACATTTCTTCAGGATGAAATTGATAGGCTTGTAAATAAGGATAGTCTTGCAGCTCCAAAGCTTCTACTACACCGTCTTTGGCTCGGGCCGTTACGATCAGACCTTTGCCGACCTCTTTTACGGCTTGATGATGTAGCGAATTGACAGACCATTCCGTCTTTTTTAAAATGTCTTGTAATCGGGAGTGGGCTTCAATCATTATGGTATGTGCCGGGAGATCCCGATTTCCTTTTAAATTATGGGCAAGGGATTCTTCGGGCATATAGGAGATATCTTGATACAAGGTGCCGCCGTGGAAGACGTTCACAACTTGTAGGCCGCGGCAAATTGCCAGAATCGGTAGCTTTCTCTTTTCTGCCGATTCAAGGAGCAGAAAATCAAAGCGATCACTTCCGGGATTTAGGGGTCCGCATTTCGGTAATACGTCTTCACCGTAGCGGGGAGGATAGATATCTTGCCCCCCTGATAAAAGCAGTCCGTCTAAATGAGCTATCATATTTTCCACAGCTTCCGTATCATCCGTATACGGGAGGATAAAGGGTGTGCCGCCGGCATCGGTAACTGCACGGATATAGGCATCGTTAACACCTGAACGAAGGGGATCTGGGCGGGTATCAAAACAATTGCCGCTAATTCCGATAAGGGGTCTTAACATATGAATCGCCTCGTTTCAATTAATTTACAGTGTCAGTGATTCTAGCATAGGCTTAGGCCGTGTGTCAATGTAATAAAGGGGGAAAAATGATGCAAACCTATACGGTTGTGAATGAGAATATAATTAAGGACTTGGTCGCTATTGTAGGGAATAAGTATGTGCTGACGGAAAAGGACAGACTTGTTTTATACGGTCAAGATGAGGGGCGGAGCGTAAAAGCTTATAGATTGCCCGAAGCCGTGGTATTACCGGCCACGACAGAAGAGGTAGCCGCTGTGATGCAACTGGCTGTCAAATACCATATAGCCGTCATTCCCCGCGGTGCCGGAACAGGTCTTGAAGGCGGGGCTGTGGCTAATAAGTATGGAGGCATTATATTGTCGACAGAACGCATGAATGCCGTTTTGAAATTAATGACGAGTGCCTGTACGCACGTGTCGAAGCAGGGGTTATTACAGCGGATTTGCAGAGAATGGCCGCTGCAAAGGGACTTCTTTATGCCGGGGACCCCTGTAGCGGTGACAGTTGCTTTATAGGCGGTAATGCGGCTACCAATGCCGGCGGCAATCGTGCCGTAAAGTACGGGACGACACGAGATCAGGTTTATGCTGTTAAAATGGTAACGCCTAAAGGGGAGATTGTCGAATTGGGCGGTCGCCTGAAAAAGTCCTCTACCGGATATGCTTTAGAAAAAGTTGTTATCGGAGCTGAAGGGACTTTGGGAATTATTACGGAAGTTACTGTCCGGCTGGTTCCCTTGCCCCCTGTAAGCGTCCATATACTGTCTGTTTTTTTCATCGGCACAGGAGGCGTTGTCACTGGTAACCGTCTTACCTAAAAATCGGATAGAGACAACTTGTTTGGAATTTATGGATAATGAATCGATACGTGCCGTAGAGCGTTTTACAGGAGAGCGACAAGTAGCGTCTGAAAAGGGTAATTATATGATCATTCAGATAGATTGCCGTAATGAAGATGAGGCTGACGCTATTTGTATGCAAGTTGATGAAATATGCCGGACCTGCGGGGCCACAGATGTTTTTATGGCCGATGCCGATAAAATTTGGAGGGCACGAAAAATTTTTTCCGAAGCCTCCGGGGCAGAAGGGCCTGTCGCTATGGAAGACTTTGTTGTCCCTCCGGATTGTATTGCAGAGCTTCTTCAGGAATTGCAGAATATCGGTGAACGTACGGGGTTGTGTTTTCGCGGCGTAAGTCATGCGGGAGACGGCAATATTCATTTGGATATTTTAAGAAACGGACTGACTGATGCAGAATGGGAACGACGTCTGGCAGAATACGAAAAAGAAGCTTATACCGCCGTCTATGCCAAAGGTGGTAAGATTTCAGGAGAGCACGGTATAGGGACTGTCAGAAAGGACTTTATGTTAACGTATACGGACCCTGTGGAGCTTGAATTAATGAAGGCTCTGAAAAAGGCTTGGGATCCGGATTTAATTTTGAACCCCGGAAAAATTTTTGATATTGATGGATAAAAAAAGGTAGCCCTTGCAGTATGACTGTGTGGGCTGCCTTTTATTTTGCAGGGACGCCTGTGCCGTCAAACTTCGGAATGAAGCGGCTGTCGGCACTTTCTTCTTCCTGTACAAAGCCGTCTTCAATGGCCGTTGAAAACAAGTATTGCTCTACTTGTTTGTATTCGGTAGTTGTCAACGGATGAGCGATTTCCGGATACTCATGAGCCTTACCGTGCGGTGTGTACTGGCGCATAAGGCTGAATAGGACCTGGCCTTCTGAAAAGTTGTTTTCCACCCAATCTATGACTCGTTTGGAGTTTTTCCGTGTTTCCCGGCAAAATAAGGTGCCGAATAATAATGCCACGCGTCAACAATCCCCGGTCATCCATCTCAAAGGGTCCGGTTTGTTCGTACATTTCTTTGATAGCTCTTGTAGCTACCCGGGGATAGTCGGAAGCGGCACCATAGCGAGTGGCTGCAGCCTCGTCCAGATACTTTAAGTCGGGTAGCCAAATTTGAATTTTGTCTTTTAAAAGACGTATGGTTTCAATCTTTTCATAACCGCCACAATTATAGATCACCGGAACCGACAAGTGGGTATCCAGACTTTCGGTTACGGCTCGTATGTAATGAGTCGGTGTGACCAGATTGATATTATGTGCTCCTTGAGAGATGAGATCGGTATAGATCTTTTTTAGGATTTCAGGGGTTACGGCAATGCCTGAATCTTGATGACTGATTTCCGCATTTTGACAAAAAACGCATTGTAAGTTACACCCTGCCGAAAAAAACGGCACCCGATCCGTTTGTGCCGCTAATGCACGGTTCTTCCCAATGATGCAGTGCGGCTCTGGCCACAGTAGGTTGAAAGGCTTTACGGCAAAACCCTGTTTTCAGCGGCACGGCATTTGCGTAGAGGGAACGTGCCATATTACAATTTCGGGGGCAATCATTACAAATTAAGGTCTGAGAATCTTCCATAGTCTTACCTATCCTTGTTAGCTGGTTTTCATGTTTCTTCATAAAAGAAGAGGTCGACCTTAGTATAAGGTCGACCTCTTTCAGATGCAAGGTAGTCGTATAACGAATTAGTGTACTTCTACCGTTTCTTCATCAAAGTGTTTAGCAGCGGGATCGCTGTTTTCCATTTCCTTCAAACGTTTGAGTTCGATGCTTCTACTGTTTCTGTAGTATCATAGCTTGCCGGAACTGTCTTAGCGAGGTAGATACATTTACGAATCGAAGCAATACTGATGATAATAACGAAGACAGCCATGATTGCAGATACGCTAAAGAGCAACCATTCACCCTTCGGCAAGTAGATTTCAAACATGTTCAGGAAGTCTGCATAGAAGATAACAACCGTGAGGAATACCCAAGGGATAATCGTTACCCAGAGGTAGCGTGCCTTACCCATGCTGCAGATAACAACAGAAGATACGGCAAGGGTAATGATAGCCAGCAACTGGTTCGATACACCGAAGATAGGCCAAATGGTGGATAAGTTACCTTGAAGCACAATGTAGCCCCAAGCACCGGAGATGAGAGCGGATGCAATCAATGCACCGGGGAGCCAGTGAGGGTCGGCAAACTTCGGAACTACGCGACCGATAAGTTCTTGCAACATGTAACGACCGACACGAGTACCGGCATCGAGGATTGTCATAATGAACAATGCTTCGAACATGATACAGAAGTGATACCAGTAGTTCATGAGGTGATCAAGACCGGGAATGCTGGAGAAGATGAATGCCATGCCGACTGCCAAGGAAACGGCACCGCCCGGACGATGAGCAACGTCTTCACCGACCATATGGCTGAGCTGAGGCAAATCAACTACAGGCATGTTGAGTGCTGCAAAGTGTTCTGCTGTCGAGTTGATTGCAAAGTAGTCGTTAGGAATTAAGCTTGTTGCCGCGATTAATGCCATCATGCCGACAAAACATTCCGTAAGCATAGCACCGTAGCCGACAGGCAGGATGGAACGTTCGTTCATGAGCATCTTCGGTGTCGTACCTGTACTGATCATGCAGTGGAATCCGGAAATAGCACCGCAAGCGATGGTGATAAAGATGTACGGAATAACAGGACCCGTAATAACAGGGCCGCCGCCGGAAACAAACTGTGTTACAGCCGGCATTTGGATGGTCGGCATAACGATGATAATGCCGAGAGCCAAAGCACCGATAGTACCGATTTTCATGTACGTAGACAAGTAGTCACGCGGAGCCAGTAATATCCAAACCGGCATTGCGGCAGCGACAAAGCCGTAGATAATGAGTGATACGCCAATGCCGTGAGCACTGATTGTAAAGAGAGGCGCCAAAGTGGGGCTGGCAGCTACAGACGGGCCGAGGACAACGGCGAGTAAGGTAAGAACGACACCGATAACCGTACCTTCACGGATTTTACCGGGACGTAAATAATGCATGTAAATACCGATAAATACAGCGATAGGAATCGTCATACCGATAGTAAACGTACCCCAAGGGCTGTCATGCAAAGCATTAACGATAACAACGGCCATACCTGCCATAGCCAGGATGTTAAGGAAGAGTACGGCAAGAGACGTTACCAAACCGATACTGCCGCCCATTTGGTGTTTAGCAATTTCGGCAATGGATTTACCGTCATAACGCATAGATGCAAAAAGAATAACCATGTCATGAACACTACCGGCTAAAACGCCGCCGATAAGAATCCACAATGCGCCGGGTAAGTACCCGAACTGAGCAGCAATGACAGGACCGACCAAAGGACCGGCACCGGCAATGGCTGCGAAGTGATGACCGAAAACAACGTATTTGTTTGTCGGTACGTAGTCATGACCGTCTTCAAAACGGAATGCAGGAGTTACTTTATATTGGTTTACTGCAAGCACTTTAGTTGCAATGAATGCACCGTAGAAACGGTATGCCAATACAAAGACTAATGCTGAAATAATGACTAGAAACAAGCCGTTCATATTAAGTGAACCTCCTTCTGAAAATACATATATATGTTACATTAACTATATATATCAGCTATATTATATACTACCGCCCTGAAAAGACAAGTGAAAGATAGTACGAAAGGCGACTAAAAGAGGTAATGCCACATTAAATATACCATATATTGTATATAGTAATAAGAACAGGGGCGAAATTAACGATAGTGATTTGATATAATTGTATATTCCCTAATGCATACGTAAGTGGATTTGCAGGGAATTCCGCATAGATGGTGTACAAAAAAAGGTATGGTTTGTGCTATAATAACCACAACGGCCAGTCTATTATTATTGTATTGAAGGAGATTGTAATATGATAACGAAAGTAAACAGTACAAACTATAAAGAAGTTGTAGAAAACTCAAACGTTCCCGTCCTATTGGATTTCAGTGCCGAATGGTGCCCCCATTGCCAAGCTCTTTTGCCGGTACTTAACGGCTTATCCGAAAAAAATTAGTGGGCAAGGTGGCATTTGTAGCGATTGACACGGATGAAAAGCCCCTGAATTGGCCCAAGCAAGGAGCATTGAATATATTCCCGGCTCTCTTCGTTTATAATCAGGGAAAAATACAGCGACATGCTGATTGCACCTAAAACGGAAGGGAGAAGTAGAAGACTTTTTTTGAAGAAGAACGGCGCTTTATAGGGGCGGTGGAAGTACAACATAAAGAGGGTCTGCAGTTTAAAATTGCAGACCCTCTTTGCATGAGTATTTTATTAAAAAGCCATTGTTTTTTTAAAATGCCTTAGAACTTCGAGAAAAAAGCAGATTCAGAGAAGGCTGGATTATGGTATAATATGCCGTAATATTAAGGAGGAGATGGGATGGAAAAGGCTTATGGAAGAATTACGGGCTCGTATTGTCGCCCCGCAACGAAGCTTTGAAGTGCGAGTTCAAGACGAGTTGAAATATGGAGATATAAATAATCACGACTTAATCCGGACAGCAGCGCGTCTGGCCGGAATTTTCGACTCTGTAAAAGCCTCAACCTTTGCAAAAAGGATTGGTTATTTTTGCCGCCGACCATGCTGTAAACGGAGCGGAAAAATAAGACGAAAGGGGCGGATAGCCATACAGAAGCAGAACGGATTGCAACCGGGAAGGATGAGTTGAACAAGGCGGCTCATAAGGCGGGAGTCGGAGTCCTTTTGTTGGATATGGGGTTACAAAAACCCTTGACTGAATCTCCGGGTGTTCAGTCATTGCGAGTAGCGGCAGGGAGTCGTTATTTTGCTCAAGGGACGGCGATGACGAGACAGGCGACGGAAGATGCCTTTATGATCGGTGTAGATATTGCACAACGTTTGGCAGATGAAGGCTATACGGCACTGGGCATGGGGAATGTAGGCGAACGCTGGCCGTTGACGGCTTTGGCCGTAACGGCTGTATTTTTCCGAAACCGACTTGTGACGGAACCGGAATCAACGAAACAGCGTGAAGCGGCTGAGAGATTTTTATCTCTTATAGATGAAACGGGTGTCGTAGCAGATCGACCGATTCAACTGCTGGAGCGAATCGGATCTCCCGATTTGGCGGCTATGACCGGATTTATCCTTTCGGCAGCAGAACGAAAAATACCCGTTGTTTTGGACAATGCATTGACCGTTGCGGCCTTTTTAATAGGAGAGGCTATTTGTGAAGGTGTGCGTGATTATGTGTTTACATCCGTAGCCTATGATGAGCCTGTACAGGTTATGCAGTTTAAAGGAGCCGGATTACAGGCACCGCTTGCGGGCAAGGGATTGTGTGATCGAGGAATGGGGAGTGTAGCCGGTTTGTCGTACTTGGAAAGTGCCGTAACAATTTTGCATGAACAGGGGTGTAAGCAATAATAACAATCATTCGACCAAATCCCTTGCGGATGACGGGATAAAGTGGCTGAGACGGCGGTATTACTGGACTTTGCCGCCGTTTTTTCATATAATAAATTAGATATGTATATTTAGGGAGGGCCTTATGGCGGATAGGGCGTTTTTTGATGAACTCATCGGTCATGAACAACTGAAAAAACGCTGGATTCACCTTATCGAGGAAGGTCGAGTACCACACGCTTCTATTTTTTCCGGCCCGGCAGGGACGGGGAAAACCGTGGCAGCAGTGGCTCTTGCGTCGGCTCTTGTAGGACGAAAAGTATTGCAACACATTGATTTTTCAGCACCTGACAGTATGATCCATGACGGGGAAGATGTATTTTATATAGGGCCTGAAAAATCTATGCTGAAAACCGCTCAGTTTCGGGATTTGCAGGAAATTATTTCTTTGCGGGGCAGTGCACAGGATATACGTGTTTTTATTATCGACCATGTAGAAACCATGAATGCCGAATTTGCGAATCGTATGTTGAAGACCTTGGAAGAGCCGGCAGAGGGTATCGTGTTTATTTTGATTACAGATAAACCCGCGGCCTTATTGCCTACAGTTGTGTCGCGTTGCGTCATGTTTAGGTTCGATTCGGTAGGAACGGATGAACTTACGGCAGCTTTGAAGACTCGCTATAAAGGGGATGAGGGACTTTGTGAAGAAGCGGCTTTTTACAGCGGCGGTAATGTTAAGGCGGCATTGGACTATTTGCATGCACGGTCATCTCTTGCGCCCGAGCGGGCATTTTATTTTTTGAAGACCGTTAAAGAAAGCCCCGTGCCTTTTGCCGAATGGTCTGCGTATACGGTGTCATTTCATGAATCCGAGTCTGTAGAGGTCATGCAATTTATATTGCGTATTTTACGGGATCTCTTGTTGTTGAGAGTCGGTGTCTCCATAGAAAAATACAGTTAAAACGCTATGCCTCGGAGTTGTCGGTAATTGTATTACAATGGCCTGAGGATGAAATACAGCAGGGTATCAAGGTTGTAGAAGAGGGGCTTGAAGGCGTTTCCAGATATGTGAATATACATTTGATTTGGGATTATATTTGTCTCACATTTCTCCAAGGAAGGGGATTGTATTAGTTGATTGTAGTCGGTATTCGTTTTAAACCGGCCGGGAAGGTCTATTACTTTGACCCTGCCGGCATAGACCTGGATATACAAGACGGAGTTATAGTTGAAACCGCCAGGGGCACAGAGTTCGGTACGGTAGTTATAGAGCCGCGTGACGTAGAAGAGTCGGAGGTTGTGCAACCTTTAAAACCCATCGTTCGGCGTGCTACTACCAAGGATTTGCAGCAGGCGTCGAAGAATAAGGAACGGGAAAAAAGGGCGTTCGGGATTTGTCTTGAAAAAATTGAGAAGCACAAGTTGCCTATGAAATTAATTGATGTGGATTATACATTTGACATGGGCAAAATCATTTTTTTCTTTACGGCTGACGGTCGCATCGATTTTCGAGAGCTTGTGCGTGATTTGGCTTCCGTATTTCGTACTCGGATCGAGTTGCGACAAATCGGTTTGCGTGACGAAGCAAAGATGATCGGTGGCATGGGATACTGTGGTCGGCCGTTGTGCTGCGCCTCTTTCTTAGGAGATTTCAAGCCGGTGTCCATTCGCATGGCAAAGAGTCAAGGCATGTCATTAAACCCCACCAAGATTTCCGGTATTTGCGGTCGGCTCATGTGTTGCCTGCGGTATGAAAATTCGTTGTACACATCGGGAGAATTGCAATGTCAGTCCTGTCATAAGTGCGGTGAGCAGCAAAAGCCCCCGACAGTAGGTAAGAGAGTCATTACCGATGAAGGCTTGGGTACGGTCTTACGAGTTCATGTTAAGACTCATACGGTACGCGTTCAGCTTGAATCGGGGCAGACTGTGAATGTGGCATGGAATGATGTGGCGGAACCGGAAAATGACGATTAAGCTGAAGGAAAATGAACGGCTTGATGACCTTGTTTTAGACGGCATGAAGCTGATTCAACGAAATGACGAGTTCTGTTTTTCCTTGATACGGTATTATTAGCCCGTTTCGGAGATATCGTTAAAGGCGTCCGACTCTTGGATTTGGGAACCGGGGACAGCGGCTATTCCGCTTATCCTATCGGCTCGCGGGGCTACGGAGATTACGGCCATTGAGCTTAATCCCGTCATGGCGGATATTGCGGCACGCAATGTGGCGTTGAACGGAAAAGAGAGCAGTGTTATTGTTCGTAGCGGCGACTATCGCCGCATAGAGGAGCTTTTTCCCGGCAGGCAGCTTTTTCCGTGGTTTATGCCAATCCGCCGTATCGTGAGTTATTCCGCGGCTGCCGCCAGTGATAAAGATCGGGCGTGAGGAGGCCAGACATGAAGAGACGGCGAACGTTTCGAATGACGTGTTGCAGGGCGGCTGCATATGCGTTGAAAGTTTCACGGGTCGATTTCGTATGGTACATACGGCAGAACGGTCTGGCGGAGATCCTGTCAGCTATGCGAGAGGGCGGCTATAGAACCGAAGGTGCTACGTCCCTGTCTACGGTCGCATGAGGGTAAGGATGCCAAGTGTTTTCCTGGTAGAGGGGATTCGCGGCGGTAAAGCCGGGTATGATGCTACAAAGCCCCTTGGTGGTACATAATCGAGACGGGAACTATACAAAAAGCGATTTTTGCGTTTTTTTACGGAAAGGGATAACGACGATGGCGGAAGTATTTCAAAAAGGAACTTTATATTTGTGTGCTACGCCTATCGGCAATTTGGAAGATATTACATATCGGACGGTGCGTTGTCTGAACGAGGCCGATGTAGTTGCAGCTGAAGATACGCGTCATACGAAGCTTCTCTTTTCGGCTTATCATATAGAAACTCCCTTATTCAGCTATCACGAACACAATAAGGCGGACAAGGGTCCCGTATTGATTGAGCGATTAAAAAAGGGGGAGATGGTGGCCCTTGTCAGTGATGCAGGCATGCCCGGTATTTGCGATCCCGGGAGTGACTTGGTGCGGGAAGCGTTGGCGGAAAATATTCCTGTAGTACCTTTGCCGGGGGCTAATGCGGGATTGACCGGTCTGATCGCGTCGGGTCTCGATACGACTCTTGTTTCACCTTTCGTCGGCTTTTTTTGCCGAAAGACGAAAAGCGTCATCGAAGGCCGGCCCTGGAAGCGACTTAAAAGATATGGCGGAACGCTCGATTCTTTATGAAGCACCGCATCGCATTGAAGGTGTTTTGCTGAAATAGAAGAAGTGCTCGGCGACCGGCCTGACCGTCTTATGCCGTGAGCTGACCAAAAGTATGAGGAATATATTCGCGGGAACTTTGAGTACTGTGCGACAGACAGTTTGCAGGAACAAGGGTGTCGAGGGTGAGTTTGTTGTTTTAATCGGCAGCAGTACTGATGACGAGACAAATAGGGTGAACAAGTGCCGACGTGGATTATGAGAGTGTACTGCGACAACTCTTTGACGGCGGGAACGGATAAAAAAAGGATGCCATCCGGATTACGGCGGAGACGTGTCGTGTTCCGAAACGAGAGGTATATAAAGCGGCCTTTACGTTTATAAAAGCGTACTGTGCTGTTTATCGAGATAGACGGTACGGCTCATCTGCCGTCAACAGGAGGGATTTATTCATGTCGAATAAAGAAAAGAAAAACTTATTATATTACTACACCTATTTATTATCCCAGCGCAAAACTTCATATCGGCCATACGTATTGCACGACAATTGCCGATTCCTTGGCCAGATTTCATCGTTTGCGCGGTGACGATACTCTTTTTATAACCGGATCGGATGAGCACGGTCAAAAAATTCAACGGGCTGCCGAAGCACAGGGAATGAAGCCCATCGAGTATGTAGACGGCATTGTAGCCTTGTTTAAGGATTTGTGGAAGCGTCTGAATATATCTAATGATGTTTTTATCAGAACAACCGAGCCGCGCCATGAACGAGTGGTTCAAGACTTGATGCAACGTTCCTTCGATAACGGTGATATTTATAAGTCTGAATACGAAGGCTGGTATTGTACGCCTGATGAAACCTTCTGGCCGGAAAACAAGTTGCCTGACGGTAAGCACGTCTGCCCCGATTGCGGACGTCCGTTGGAATTGGTAAAAGAGGAAAGCTACTTCCTGCGCCTTAATAAATATGCCGACAGATGGCTTAAATTCATTGAAGAGAACCCTGATTTCATTCAGCCTGAATCGCGTCGCAACGAAATGATTGCTTTTGTTAAGAGCGGATTGGAAGATCTCAGTATTTCGCGTACATCCTTTGATTGGGGTATTAAGGTGCCTTGGGATCCGAAGCATGTTGTTTATGTCTGGTTTGATGCCTTGGCTAATTACCTCACAGCGGCCGGGTATTTGGAAGACCCGGAAAACTTCGATAAATTTTGGCCGGCATCCTTGCATTTAGTGGGCAAAGAAATCGTGCGATTCCATACGATTATTTGGCCCATTATGCTCATGAGTTGCGGTCTTCCTTTGCCGAAGAAAGTATTCGGACACGGCTGGCTTATTGTAGACGGCACGAAGATGAGTAAATCATTGGGTAATGTTGTCGACCCCGTACCCTTGATTGAACGGTACGGAGCCGATGCATTGCGCTACTATTTGCTAAAAGAAGTGCGTTTGGGACAGGACGGGAATTTCTCATTGCCGACCTTTATTAATCGTATAAACGCTGACTTAGCGAATGATTTGGGTAACTTATTGCAACGTACCTTGGCTATGGTCGAAAAGTATGAAGACGGCGTTGTTGCCGGTCCGACGGATAAAGAAGCGGTCGATGACGAATTGGCGGCATTGGCGGTCGAAACGGTTCGCAAGTTCGAAGCCGAAATGGACGATATGAAAATTGATGACGCTTTAAATGATATTTGGGGTCTTATCAGACGAAGCAATAAGTATATTGATGAAACCGTGCCGTGGGTTTTGGCTAAAGATGCCGACTGCGTAGGACGATTGCGTACAGTTTTATACAACTTAATGGAATCGTTACGGATTATTTCCGTTCTTGTCAGTCCTGTTATTCCTGCCAGTGCGGAAAACATGTGGACTCAACTCGGCCTGAAGAATTTTAAAGAGGTTAAGCTTGCAGATGTGGCTGTATGGGGAGGCTACCCGGTAGGCACACATATAGATAAAGGAGAAGCTCTTTTCCCGCGTTATGACTTGGCGGAAGAAGTGGCGGAAGCTCCCGTTGATGAAAAGTCGGCTGTCGATGTAGTGCCTGCGGCCAAAGAACCGCTTAAGCCCGAAATCGATATCGATACATTCGGAAACGGATTTGCGCGTCGGTATTGTTTTGGCTTGTGAAAAGGTGCCTAAGACATCAAAGTTGTTGAAGTTGCAAATTGATTTGGGCACAGAACAGCGGCAAATTGTCAGCGGCATTGCCAAGTACTACAAGCCGGAAGATATGGTAGGTAAACATGTCATCGTCGTTACAAACTTAAAGCCGGCTACTCTTTGCGGGGTTGAATCTTACGGTATGCTATTGGCCGCTTCAGACGGCAACGATAATTTACAAGTTATTTTCGCCGACTCCATGGCGGCAGGAAGTCGAGTACGCTAATGCTCTTTGATACACATTGCCACATTAACGATGAAGCCTATAAAGATGATCGTGCGGAAATGATGGCACGGGCTTTTGAAGCCGGGGTCGGTTGTATGGTTTGCCCCGGTACGGGCGTGGATACATCGGCCTCGGCAATTGAATTAGCCCGCGTTTATGATGAGGTTTACGCAGCTGTAGGATATCACCCTGAAGAGGCTGCGGTTGCGACGGACGAAGGGTTCGCTCAGATGAGGGCATGGCTTTGCAGGGAACCCAAGGTGGTGGCCATCGGCGAGGTCGGCTTGGATTACCATTGGCCTGAACCGTCTCGACAGGTACAGCAGAATGTTTTCATTGAACAGGTCAAGATGGCTGCGGAACTGGATATTCCTTTAATTATTCATGACCGGGAGGCGCACGGTGACACGGTAGATATTTTACGCAAGTACGGAAAGGGTTGCCGCGGCGTTTTTCACTGCTATTCAGTAGCTATGAAATGGCTAAAGAATTGATAAACATGGGGTTTCTATCTCGGTTTTCGGCGGTACGACGGTATTTCCTAAATCATTAAAGTTAAAGGATATTGTTGCACGTCTGCCGGAAGACAGAATTCTGATAGAAACGGATTGCCCGTATTTGACGCCGCCGCCGTATCGGGGCAAACGCAACGAACCGGCGTATGTCCGCTTTGTAGCAGATGAAATTGCCGTGTTGAGGGGGACGGACAGTGCCCATATCCGAAAGGTGACGTGGGAGAACGGGAAGCGGCTTTTCGGACTTTTGTAGAGGTACGGTATGAAAAAGAAAGATGTAAAAATTACAATCATCGATTCCCTCGGCCCTAAAGGGTGTCACAGAGGGCATCGTGTAGGGGATACGTTCAGCTATGATAAGGACCGGGGGCGTATTTGTCCTATGGCCATGCATGTCGCCTTTCCGTATATCGATATTTTGAGATACGGAGGGGCCATACCGGATCAACCGGAAGGAACGGCTGTGTTTTGCTGTCCCGATGTGGACGTTATCCACGTGTTTAAATTAGAACTTGAATCGAATAAATAATAAATTGACGGCGGAAGGTTGAGTCTCTCCGCCGTATTATATTTGCAAAAATATAATACGCAAAAATGTAATAAATACTTGCAAAAAAGTAATAATAGGGCGTAAAATGAACGTACAGAGACGTGAGGCATAAAGCGAAAATCTTTGGTAAAAGAAGGCGGTTTTATGTTGGATTTCAGGATGTACACGTTTTTGAGCGTCTGTCGCCACATGAACTTTACGCATGCAGCGTCAGAACTCCATCTTACCCAACCGGCGGTGACACAACAGATTCACTGGCTTGAACGCTACTACCGAACTAAACTTTTTTCGTATAACGGGAAAAAGTTGCGCCTTACCGGTGCGGGGAGATTACTCCGTATGGCGGCAAAGAACGTATATCATGATGATACGGTTGTGAAGCGACAGATCGAGCAATTCCGAACGCATAGTCGCAGTTTGTTGCTCGGCGTGACTCCGACCGTTTCGGAGCATGATATCGGAGGTAAGCTTATTGAGTTTTTGCACCGATCCGGGAAAAAAGGAATTTCAGTTCGTATAGATACGACGGAAGAACTGACAAAAGCCCTGGAAGTGGGTTTCCTGGATTTTGCCGTTGTCGACGGGCCGGTGGAGGGGGACGGGATCGACAGCATGGCTTTCCATACGGAAAGACTGATTTTATGTTGCGGTAAAAGTTATGATATAGATAGAAGCATCGACTTGGAAGAGTTGAAAAGACATAAGCTCTTACTTTGCGGCAGTCACCTGGGGTCGCGACGGTTATTTGAGCAGTGCCTGGAGGAGCAACGGCTTACGTTGGAATCGTCTTTTAGGTATATTGATTTAGGGACCGATGAAATTGTAAAGCGATTTGCTTACGGAAACTGCGGAGTTGCCGTTGTTTATGAAGGGAGTTGTTCATGAGGACTTGCGGGCTCGGCGATTACGACGCATACGGGTCGTGGGGATTACCGGCAAGGATTCATTCTCCTTTGTTTGGAAGGCGTCTCGGATGAGTCGAGAAGAGATTATGCGTATGTATCAGGGGTATTCGGATTGCGTATGTTGATGAAGTTTGTAAAACAGGAAAACCGCTGTACAGAGGAAATCCGTACAGCGGTTTCTTTATGTGTAAGTCTAGTCAGAGTTTTTGTAAAACTCTTTGAAGTATTCGACCCACATGCGAGTGGGATGAGAGAGAAAGCCCTTACTTTTCCAAACCATGGCCAAGGTCCACGTAATTTTAGGGTCTATAAGGGGAACGGTTACCAGACGAGTCGGGTCGAGTCTTTTACAGATTGATTCGGGCAGCAAGGCAATACCCATTTGAGTATGTACCATTTCGCCCATAAAAGTCCCAGTGACTGGTTTGTCCCGACAATGTTCGGGCGCGCCGATATTTTTTGATAAAATGAACGAATATAAGAATAAAGAGAGAAGCTTTCAGGATAATAAATCAGCGGTTCGTCTTTAATTTCCTGCAAGGTAATCGCCTTTTTCTTAGCCAGCGGATGATCGGGCCAGAGGACGACACGTAAATATTCCTGATCGAAAATAAAGAAGTCGTAGGGAGTATCCGCATTAATCGGCAAGGCTACGAAGCCCGCCTGAATGAGGCCCGTTATCGATAGAGGAAATAACATCGTGTGAGCCTACTTCAGCAAGTTCCACTTTGATGTCCGGGAATTTTTCAGAAAAATGATGGATAAACGGAGATATAAAAGTAGAGCCGATCATAGGCGGTACACCGATGGAAACAGTTCCGGAATTGAATTGGTGAGGGGATCCCAGCTCGTCGCTGATTTGTGCCAACTGATCGATTACCGATTCCACTTTGGGAAGGAGATAGGCACCGATTTCCGTTAACTCCACGTGCTTTCCCGTTCGGTTAAACAGCTGTACTTGCCAGTAGTTTTCCAGGGCCTTGATGCCTTTACTGATAGAAGGCTGGCTGATGTGGAGAGAATGAGATGCTTTGGTAAAGCTTTTTTTGTGAGCTACTTCAATAAAGTAGGTTAATTGGAACAAATCCATGGACGAATGCCTCGTTTCTAAAATGTTACATTTATACCTAATTTCTTAAAAATATTATGCTTATACA